>Ga0256829_1000879_pt1 | contig 26811 bp, 23 predicted proteins | sample 131447metaG_FD_185979 | JGI IMG/M metagenome (GOLD analysis project Ga0256829, IMG submission 185979) | Hydrothermal vent microbial communities from Lau Basin, Pacific Ocean - 131-447 | ecosystem: Environmental > Aquatic > Marine > Hydrothermal vents | place: Pacific Ocean: Lau Basin | collected... | reverse complement strand
AATGGCCGGATGATGTGGATTGTACACAAGAAGTTGTAAAAAGCTTACAAGAAAAAGGCTTGTGGGACTTAGATGAAAAATTAAACAATAAGTTTCAATTATAAAATTTTTCTATTAAATTTAAGTGATGTAAGGAATATATAATAATTTCTAATGTAATATCAACTAAACAAATTAAACTATAGGAATACTTCATGAATAAATTTTTGTTAATTGTGCTCTCGTTAACTATTTTTACGCTTTCTTCATCAGATGCTGCCATATATAAAGGTCAAAGAATCTTTATAAAAAAATGTTTAAAATGTCATAAATCAGGACAAAATTTTGTTGCAAAATATAAAATGAGACATTGGAAAAAACTGATGAGAAAAAAAGGGCGACCTTTAGCTGAAATACACTTAAAAAGTCAAAAAGCAAAAAAATCATGGAAATACTTTAAAAGTAGAAGATATTTTAAAAAATCACGACACTTAAAACAGTTTTTGGTTGAATATGCCAAGGACAGCGGAAATGTTCCTGCCTGCAATTAATACCTACCAAAATGAAGCTTAATCGCTTCATTTTGTTTGCTCTCTTTGTAAAATCTCTCTTTTTAGATAAAATATCAAACTTTTTAATACTATTTATGAAATAAACTAAGGAAAAATTATGAAAAAAATGTGGTCAGGTCGTTTTTCGGCATCTGCTTCAAATCTTTTAGATCAATTTAATGCTTCAATTATGTATGACAGAAAACTCTATCGTGAAGATATAGAAGGTTCTTTAGCACATGCACAAATGCTTGAAAAACAGGGTATATTAACACAAAATGAACTTAAACAAATTCAAGAAGGACTTACTCAAGTTAAAAACGAGATTGAGTCTGGAACATTTGAATGGAATATTTCTGATGAAGATTTACATATGGGCATTGAAAAACGTTTAACACAAATCATTGGTGATGCAGGAAAAAAATTGCATACTGCAAGAAGCAGAAACGATCAAGTTGCTGTTGATTTTCGCCGTTTTGTTTTACGCAAAAATTTAGAAATTACAGAGCTTGTAAAACTTTTAATGCAAGAAATTCTTGTAGTTGCCCAGAAACATACAGAGACTCTTTTACCTGGTATGACACATCTTCAACATGCACAACCTATTAACTTTGGTTTTCATCTTGGAGCCTATCTTTCTATGTTTAAACGGGATATAGAGAGGTTTGAAAGTTCATATACTCGTAACAATGTGTCACCTCTTGGCTGTGCAGCATTAGCAGGAACACCACATAATATTGACAGAGAATACAGTGCCGAGCTTCTTGGATTTGACAGCGTAAGTGTGAATTGTTTAGATACAGTTAGTGACAGAGATTTTGCACTAGAAATTCTTTTTAATATATCGACTATGATGATGCATATTTCACGTTTAAGTGAAGAGTTGGTTCTTTGGTCATCTTATGAATTTGGATTTATTGAACTTAGTGATGAGTATTCAACAGGCAGTTCAATTATGCCACAAAAGAAAAACCCTGATGTTCCTGAACTCCTTCGTGGAAAGACAGGACGCGTATATGGTGCACTTATGGGGCTTTTAACTGTTATGAAAGGCCTGCCTCTTGCTTATAACAAAGATACGCAAGAAGATAAAGAAGGTGTTTTTGATGCAGTTGAGACAGCTGAAATATCTTTAGAGATTTTAAAAGAAGCGATAAAAACGATGCAGGTAAAACCGAAAAATATGGATGCTGCCTGTAAAGTAGGGCATCTCTCAGCAACAGATTTGGCTGATTATTTGGTAGAAAAATGCAACATTCCATTTCGTGAAGCACATTTCATTACAGGAAAAGCAGTTGCTAAAAGTGAAGAGTTAGGCATTGACTTAAGTGTAATTGAGCTGAAGTATTTACAAGAAATTGATAATAGAATTTCGGAAGATGTTCTTGAATTTCTTGGTTTAAAAAATTCTATGAATGCACGAAAATCACAAGGCGGTACTGCAACGCAAAGAACAAAAGAACAGTTGGATTCTTTTAAAAAATATTTACAGGAGAAGTAGAAAATGAAAGTAAGTGTATCACATAAAGAAGGTATGAAATTTGAGGCTAAAACTGCAAAAAGTAGTTTTATAATTGATTGTCCTGTTATTTCACCGGTTGAGTATTTTTTATCGGGTGTTATTACATGTAGTGCTACTGATATGATTTTAATACCAAAAAATCAGGGAAAAACAGTAACTGATTTAGTTGTGGATGGGGATGCCGAGCGTGCAGAAGAGCATCCTCGTAAAATTGTAAAATTACATTTAACATATAGTTTTAACTCGGATGCTGATGATACAACAGCGGCACGATGGGTAATGGCATCACTTGAGACTTATTGTTCAACGGTCAATACCATTAGAGATACAGCAGAAATTTCATACTCTATTACACATAACGGCAAATTAATTCGTGAAAATGAAAAAATGATTAGTGGTGGGGGAAGTACAATAGATATGGGTGAGATAGAGTCTTGTCCAAGTTAGAGAAAATCTCTAACTAGAGGTAGTCTTTAGGATCGGCATCACTGAAGTGTCCCCATTTTAGTTTCGCTCCGCCTAGGACGTGGTAATGTAAATGTTTTACTTCCTGTCCGCCATTTTCTCCTACATTTGTAATAACTCTATATCCGTTTGTATCAATAGCTAATTCTTTGGCGAGTTCTTGTATAAATGTTGTCATTCCTGCCATTGTTTCACCTGTAACTTCATTAAAACTATCTACATGTAATTTTGGAATTACCAAAACATGCACAGGAGCCTTTGGATTTATATCATGAAATGCTAAAAAATTTTCATTTTCTAACACTATATTCGCGGGTATCTCTTTATTCACAATTTTACAAAATAAACACATAATTTTTTCCTTGATTTTTGGTTATTGTAGCATATAAAAGCTATTTATAACAAATTTTTGAGTATAATCGGCGTAAAATTAATGATTATGGAGACTCTATTGAAAGAGTGGTATGATAAAATTAAACAAGCACAGAGTGTAGAAAATTTAGAAGATATTCGCATAGCTGTCTTTGGAAAAAAAGGCGTTTTGGCTGCAGAATTTGCTAAAATGAAAGATGCTGCAAATGAGCAAAAAGCACAGATTGCAAAAGATTTAAATATGCATAAGAGTGCACTTATGAATGAATTTACTGCGAAAAAAATTGCACTTCAAACCCAGGCATTACAACGTGCTATGAAAGAAGAAGCCATAGATGTTTCAATGTTTAGCACAAAATCTTCAGCAGGTGCATTGCATCCTGTTATGGAGACTATGGATAGAATCGTGGAATATTTTTCTTCTATGAATTTTGCAGTTAAAACAGGACAAATAGTCGAAGATGATTTTCATAACTTTGAAGCATTAAATTTGCCTAAATATCATCCTGCCCGTGATATGCAAGATACTTTTTATTTTAAAGATGAAATGCTTTTACGTACGCATACATCTCCTGTACAAATTAGAACAATGCTTGAATCAAAACCTCCTATTCGTATGATAGCCCCTGGTGCGGTATTTCGTCGTGATTATGATTTAACACATACACCAATGTTTCATCAAATTGAAGGTTTGCTTGTTGATGAAGAGGGAAAAGTTTCTTTTGCTAATTTAAAATTTATTTTAGAAGATTTTTTAAAGTATATGTTTGGTGATGTAGATGTACGTTTTCGTCCTTCTTTTTTTCCTTTTACGGAGCCTTCTGCAGAAGTAGACATCTCTTGTGTTTTTTGTAAAGGTGAAGGATGTCGTGTATGTTCTCATACGGGATGGCTGGAAGTGCTTGGCTGTGGTATAGTTGATCCAAATGTTTTTGAAGCGGTAGAGTATAAAAATGTAAGTGGTTATGCATTTGGTTTGGGTGTTGAACGTTTTGCAATGCTCATTCATCAAATAGGTGACCTTCGCTCACTTTTCGAGGGAGATATTAAGTTACTGGAGCAATTTCAATGATAGTTACTAAAAGTTGGTTACATGAGTGGATTGATCTTGATGGAATTACAACACAAGAGTTGGCAAAAACTTTTAACGCTATAGGTTTGGAAGTTGATAGAATTCATGAATATAGAGTTCCTGCTAAAATAGTTTTTGGAAAAGTTTTAGAGTGCGAGAAACATCCTAATGCAGATAAATTAAATATTTGTCAAGTAGATATTGGGTCTTGTGTGCGTCAAATTGTATGTGGTGCATCTAATGTGCGAGCAGGGCTTACTGTAGTTGTAGCAACTATTGGTGCTGTTATGCCATCAGGACTTGCTATAAAACCTGTAAAATTACGTGGTGTTGATTCTGAGGGTATGATATGTTCTGCTTCTGAAATAGGCTTACCTGATTTGGGTAAAGGCATTATGGAACTTGATGAGAGTATTGGAACATTTACATTAGGTCAAGAAGTAAACGACAATCCTATTTTTAATGATGATTTAATTGAAATAGAACTTACTGCAAATCGTGGTGATTGTTTAAGTATTCGTGGTGTGGCGAGAGATTTAAGTGCTGCATTTGACAGACCGATAAGAGAATATGAAAAAACTGACAATGACGAAAAAAGAGGAATAGGCAGAATTTTATCTTTAACACATGAAAAAGCTTTAGATGTAAACCTTCGATACAAAGCGATTGATCTTAAAGAGCTTACATTGCCTTTTATTATGAAGCTTCGCCTTGGTCAGATTGAAGATACTCGAAAATGCGATGTAGAAGCCTTAACTCTTTATGTAACACATAGTACAGGTGTCATTTTAAGAGCATATAAACATGAATTTTTTACTAAAAACGATGAAATAATGGCAAAAGTTATTCTTGGTGAAGATAATAAGGATTATGCATGCATAAAAGCAGAAGATGGTCGAATTGCTTCGACTGTAGGTATTATTCAAAAAGATGAATCAAAAGTACTACAAAATGAAGGTATTATATTATTAGAAGCGAGTTATATTCCGCCAGATATTATTTCTAAAAAAATGGCAGATAAAAAAATAGAAGCTGGCCCAATGTTTTATAAAACATCTCGTGGAAGTGAACCTGAATTAGAAGGTGGGCTTTCTTATTGTATAGATTTAATCGAATTTAATTCTGTTTCCTCCACATTCAGTGGAAGTATAGAACTCTCAAACTCTTTTAAAGAAAAAATTGTCATTATCACAAAAGAAGAAATTGATGCTATTATAGGTGCAAAAATCGACAAACTTGTAATAACAAAAATTTTGAAAAATCTTGGCTTTGATGTTTCAAAATCTTCTACTGATAAATTTGTAATTACTGTACCGCAATTTCGCCATGATATAGTCAATAAACAAGATATTGTTGAAGAAATTGTACGTATGGTAGGTATTGATAATATTCCTTCAAAAGCTTTTATGCTTAAAGAAGATAATAGACTTGAAGATAATTACTTTGCCTATAAAAAACGCTCAATTTTTAGACATAGATGTGCACAAAGCGGTTTCTTTGAATCTGTCCATTTTGTATTTGATGAGAAAAAAGTTTTAGAATCGTATGGTTTTGAAACAACAAAAAAAGAGTTGGAACTTCTTAACCCTATTGTGCAAACTCTGGATACTTTGCGTCCGACTTTGCTTACAGGACTTTTAAAAGCGGCATCAGCAAATGTGAAAAATGGCTATGCCTCTGTGAAACTGTTTGAAATAGGTTCTGTGTTTACACCTCTGAGAGAAGAATCTTATAAAATGTCATTTTTATTTAGTGGAGACAAAGAAAATGAGAACTTTGCAAATGGAGGTAAACCCGAAAAAATGGATTTTGCCTATTTTGTTCAAAAAATAGCTGATATAGTAGGAGATGTTGAACTTCGTGAATATGAAACAAAACATTCACTTTCTCATACTTACCAAACAGCAGAGGTGTTTTTACAAGGAGAATCTATAGGTGAACTTTTTAGAGTGCATCCTGAAGTTGAAAAAGCGTATGATTTAGAACAAACATTTATGTGTGAACTAGATTTTACAAAAATTCCTTATGCCCTTAAAACAGCAGAACAAGCTTCTAAATATCAAGCTTCTTTTAGAGATTTAAGTATTATTATGCCAAAAGATATGTCATATGAAAAAGTTAAAAATGTGATTGATGCAAATGCACTTAAAGAAGTAATCCGCTTTTACCCTGTTGATAAATACAGTGATGAAAGTTTGGGTGAGAATATGAGCCTTTCTCTTCGTTTTGTGTTACAGTCAGATGACAAAACATTGCAAGAAGAAGACATAACAGGAGCTATGGATACAATTCTTAACGCGCTCAACAGTGAACTTGGAATTGGTCTGCGATGAATAAAGTAGTAGTTTCTCCTGCGAAAGTTTTTTCTCTGAATATTTCTGAAATTGCACCTGATAAGTCAATTTCACATCGAAGTGTTATGTTCTCAATGCTCAGTAATGGAGTAAGTGAGATAGAAAATTTTTTACGGGCAGAAGATACACTTAACTCCTTAAAAATAATTAAAAATCTTGGTGCAGAAGTTGAGGATAATGGTAAAACAATAAAAATATCTTCAAATGGTATACAAGAGTCGTTTGAAATTTTAGATTGTGGTAATTCAGGAACGGGAATGCGACTTTTTTGCGGGCTTTTAAGTTCTGCGAAGGGTCATTTTATTCTCACAGGAGACAAATATCTCCGCGGCCGTCCTATGAAACGCGTAACAGCACCCCTTATAAGTATAGGTGCAAAGATTGATGGAAGAGAAAATGGTGATTTGGCACCGCTTAGTATTCGTGGCGCTTCACTCAAAGCTTTTGATTACAAAAGTCAAATTGCTTCTGCACAGGTAAAATCTTGTATGATTTTAGCAGCATTGCATGCAGATGGTGTTTGTACTTATACAGAGCCGGAACTCTCACGTGATCATACTGAGAGAATGCTTAAAGGCATGGGAGCAGATATAAAAGTAAATGGATTAAAAACTACTATAAATCCATTGAAAAACCTACTTACACCTTTGAAAATTCGAGTTCCGGCTGATCCATCTTCTGCTTTTTTCTTCGCAGTCGCAGCTGCCATTACACCTGATTCCAATGTTATCTTAGAAGGGGTAACCCTTAATCCTACTCGTATTGAAGCATTTAAAGCACTTGAGCGTATGGGTGCAGATATATCTTATGAATTATTAGAAGATAAATATGAACCTGTTGGGAATATACATGTAAAATATGCTCCACTACATGCAATTTTGGTTGAGAACAATATTTCATGGTTAATTGATGAGCTGCCGGCACTCTCAATTGCAATGGCATGTGCAAAAGGTGAAAGCCTTGTGAAAAATGCCAAAGAACTTCGCGTGAAAGAGAGTGATAGAATTACTACAGTGGTGCAGGGATTACAATCTTGTGGCATACATGTAGATGAATATGAAGATGGCTATAAAATTATTGGTTCGACATTGAAAAAAGCAAAAGTCGATAGTGGTGGAGACCATAGAATTGCTATGAGTTTTATCATTGCTGGACTCAAATGTGGGATGGAAGTAAGAGATTTAGAATGTATTAATACATCTTTTCCAAACTTTTTTGAACTGTTAAAAAAAATCACAACAATTGAAATTTCTTAAACTTTCTCACCGATAGGTGTAGCTTTAGTGAGAGGAATTTACAAAGGAATTACTTTCTTTGTGAAGGAGACAGATATAATGAAGATAGAACTTGCTGAAAATTATGGTTTTTGTTTTGGTGTGAAGCGTGCCATAAAAATTGCCGAAGAAAATAAAAATGCATCAACATACGGACCACTGATTCATAATTCCAAAGAGATACAGCGACTTGATAATGATTTTAAAGTCGGTCTTATTGAAGATTTTAAAACTTTTCAGCCCGGTGATAAAGCAATTGTTCGTACACATGGAATTGTGAAAGAAGAACTTGCCCAGTTGAAACAAAGCGGTGTGGCTGTGGTTGATGCAACCTGTCCATTTGTGACAAAACCACAAGAGATTGCACAAGAAATGAGTGAGCTTGGTTACAGTGTAGTTATTTTTGGAGATGAAGCACATCCTGAAATTAAAGGTGTAAAATCATATGCAACAAATGGTGCTGTTGTTGTCACTTCTGTTGATGAATTAGAAGATTTAAAACTGCATGAACGTATAGCTTTGATTGCTCAAACAACGAGAAAAGTCCAAGAATATATGGAAATAGCAAATTATCTTATTCCACGTTATAAAGAAGTTAGAGTTTTTAATACCATTTGTAATGCAACCTTTGAAAATCAAGAAGCTGTAAGAAAACTTTCGAAAAAAGCAGATGTAATGATAGTTATTGGTGGCAAAAATTCATCAAATACCAAGCAACTCTTTAGTATAGCAAAAGAGCATTGCAAAGAGAGCTATCATATAGAAGATGAACATGAATTAAACTTTACATGGTTTAATGATAAAAAGCTTTGTGGTGTTACTGCAGGTGCCTCAACACCGGACTGGATTATACAAAATGTCATCAATTCAATAGAAAAAAGTATAAATTAATCATAGTTTAGTTATAATCACGACAATTTTTATGTAACAGAGGATAGGCAATGGCGTTCGATAACGAATCATTTGAAGAAGAAGAAAATTTTGCAGAGATGTTTGCTGCAAGTGAAAAGAAACAAGAAACAAGTCGCATCGTAGAAGGTGAGATAGTTGAGATACAAGCTGATGAGAACAGAGCATTAGTTGGTGTAGGTGATAAACTTGAGGGTATAGTTAACCTTGACGAAATTCGTGATGAAAATGGCGAGTTGAAATTTGGTACTGGTGATAAGATCAAAGTAATGGTAATGGGATACTATAATGAGCGTCCTAAAATATCTTACAAAAAAGTTTTAGAGCAAGAAAAAACTATTGAGTTTATTGATGCAAATAAAGAAGATTTTGAAGATCTTGTTGTTGAAGGTATTATTACAAAGAAAAACCGTGGTGGTTACGTAGTAGAAGCAGATGCTGTTTCATTTTTTATGCCACGTTCATTAGCTGCGTTTAAAGATACTGATGATGTAGTAGGTCGCAAAATTAAAGCACAAGTTGTTAAAATTGACCCAGCTGAAAATTCAATCATACTTTCTCGTCGTAAACTTTTTAATGAAGAGCGTAAAAAGAAAAAAGAGATTATTGACCAATTGATGGCTGAAGATGTTGTTGTAGAAGGCGTAATCAAAAAAATTACTAGCTATGGAATGTTTGTAGATGTTGGTGGTGTTGATGGTTTAGTTCATTACAACGAAATTTCTTACAAAGGTCCGGTTAATCCATCTAAGCTTTATAACGAAGGTGATGTAGTAACTGTAAAAGCTATCTCTTATGACAAAGATAAACGTCATCTTTCATTATCTATAAAAGCTGTTCAGCCTGACCCTTGGGCAGAAGTTGAAAGTGAATTAGATGAAGGTGATACAATTACTGTAACTGTTTCAAATATTGAAGCATACGGTGTATTTGTTGATCTTGGAAATGATATTGAAGGTTTCTTACATATTTCAGAAATTACTTGGAATAAAAATGTAAAAAATCCAAATGATTACTTGGAAGTAGGTCAAGAAATTGATGTTGAAGTGATAGAAATCAATTCAAATACACATAAACTTCGTGTTTCATTGAAAAGACTTTTACCAAAACCATTTGATGAGTTTATGAAAAAATACAATGAAGGTGATATCGTCACTGGAACTGTTACTTCTTTAACTGATTTTGGTGCATTTGTTCGTATTGATGGTGTAGAAGGTCTTTTACATAATCAAGATATTTCTTGGGAAAAGAACACAAAAGCAAAAGATGTTTTAAAATCTGGCGATGAAGTTGAAGTAAAAATTGCTAAAATTAATGAACAAGATCAAAAAATATCATTAAACCGTAAGACTCTTTTAGAATCACCTATAGATAAATTTGCTACAACTCACAACGTGAATTCAGTAGTAACTGGTACTATCCGTGATATTAAAGATTTCGGTGTATTTGTTTCTTTAGAAGATGGTGTTGATGCACTGATTCGTGATGAAGATTTAACTCCATTAAATAAAGAAGAGCTTGAAGCTGGTCAAGAAATTGAAGCTGCAATAGCAAACATTGATACTCGTCGTGACCGTATCCGTTTATCTGTTAAAAAATTAGACTATATCAAAAATCAGGCAATGCTTGAAGAGATTAATGATAATGAATCACACTCTCTTGGTGACTTGATAAAAGATAAATTTAAATAAGCTTATTATTTAAATGCAAAAGCTAATAAAATGGTTTGCTCCTCTTCTTGCTCTTGGAGTGGCTGTTTTTATTGTTTTTTTTTTAGTATCTATAAACTCGGCTGATGAGATTGTAGATACTAAACCTTTAACTGTAAAAACTGAAACAGTTCCAAAAAAACAAGAAAAAACATGGTTAAATCATTTTTCTAAATCTGAAAGACTTGGTTATTTTTATCCTGTCAATGAAGTATATGTTAGAGTAGATTTAGATGAAAAAATAATTAAAACTATTACTTATAAATTGTCTGCGAAACTTTTAGACCCTTATCAACTTTTTTGTCTAAAAGAAGAGTTACAAAGATATAAATTAAAATATTATCTGAAAAAAGATAGACAAGGTGTAGATTTACTTATTTATTCACAAGATGTTAATAAATTAAATATGTTGGTAAAAGTACTAAAAAATTACAAGATAAAGGCAGTTATTGTGCCTTTTAAAGAGGATTATTAAATGCAAAAATATACAGTAGTAGTGTGTGACCATATTCATGAAGCAGGTTTAAAAATGCTTGAGGATGATGAAAATATTAATTTTATAATGGCAGCTGATGTTGATAAAAAAGAGTTAGTTGAGACAATAATTCCAAAAGCTGATGTAGCAATTACAAGAAGTTCAACAGATGTAGATGATAATTTTATAGCACATGCAACAAATATGAAATCAATTGTTCGTGCGGGTGTTGGTGTAGATAATGTAAACATCCCGGAATGTTCTAAAAAAGGTATAATTGTTATGAATGTACCAACTGCCAATACAATTGCAGCAGTGGAACTTACTATGACACATATGCTCTCTTGTATGAGAATGTTCCCATACTCTCACGATCATTTAAAAAACCAAAGAATTTGGAAGCGTGAAAAATGGTATGGATATGAGTTAAAGGGTAAAAAACTGGGTATTATCGGTTTTGGTAACATCGGTTCTCGTGTAGCTAAACGTGCAAAAGCTTTTGAAATGGACATCGTTGCGTATGACCCATATATCAATCCTTCAAAAGTTACTGATTTAGATATGACATATACGAAAAATTTTGATGATATTTTGGCATGTGATGTAATAACAATCCATACACCTAAAAATAAAGAGACTATTGGAATCATTGATAAAGAAGAGATTGCTAAAATGAAAGACGGTGTTGTTTTAGTGAACTGTGCACGTGGTGATTTATATAATGAAGATGCTTTGTATGACGGTTTAAAATCTGGCAAGATTCGTTTTGCTGGAATTGATGTATTTGGAAAAGAGCCTGCAATAAACAATAAACTACTTGATTTAGATAATATTGTAGTTTCTCCACACTTAGGTGCAAATACTTATGAATCTCAGTATAATATCGGCACACAAGCTGCAGGAAATGCTATATCTGCTGCAAAAGGTATTGCGTACCCTAATGCGATGAACCTACCGATTGATGAGAGTAAAATACCTTCTTTTGTAAAGCCATTTTTAGAAATGGGACAAAAAATAGGATTTTTAGAGTCTCAAATCAATAAATCTAAAATAGTTTCTATTAAAGTAAAAGGACAAGGTGAAATAGCAAACTATCTTGATTCTCTTGCTACTTTTGTAACTGTTGGAGCACTTAGTCACTCTACAGAGTCTATTAATTATGTAAATGCTGATTTTGTTGCACAAGAAAAAGGGATAGAAACAGAGTCTGTAAACCTTGGTGATTCAGAAGTTTATAAAAATATTATTACGGTTAAAATCACTACAAATGAAGGAACAACAGCTGTTTCTGCTACTATCTTAGAAGATGGCTTACAACGTATTGTAGCTATTGATGGTTTCGATATAGAATTTGCTTTAAAAGGCGATATGATTTTCTTTAAAAACTCTGATGTTCCAGGTGTTATAGGAAGTGTAGGAACTATACTTGCAAACAATAATGTAAATATTTCAGATTTTTCACTAGCAAGAAATGAGCAATCAGAAGCACTTGCTGTGATTTTAGTAGATAACGCAGTGAATGATACGACATTAAGTGAATTGGCATCTTTAGATGCTTGCACAAGCGTAAACTACGCTCGTTTATAAAAAAAGTGAGACGCGAACTACTTATTGAAAGGTAGTTCCGCCATCAACAACTATTGTTTGACCTGTCAGCCAAGATGACTCGTTAGAACATAAAAACTTACATGCTCCCGTTAAATCTTCAGGCACACCCATACGAGAAAGTGGTGAGCGTCTTACAACTTCAGCTTTTACTTCTTCATAATTTGGAAATGCTTTGAGTGCATCTGTATCAATTGGTCCACCGCTTACCGCATTAACACGAATACCTTTTTCACCGAGTTCAGCAGCAGCATAACGTACCATCGCTTCCACTGCCGCTTTATTTGTTCCATGTCCTGCATAGTTTGGTGTATATACAAGATTCCCTGTAGAACTCATTGAAATTATACTCCCAGCACCATTTTTTTCCATTCTTTTTGCTGCTTCTTGTGCTCCAACAACAAAAGCATCTACAGTTGCAGTATAAATATTGTTTAAGCCTCTTGGTTTAAGTCTCATAAATGGTCCAAAACCACCAACAACGGCACGACCAGAAATAATTGCATTAGATATAAAGTAATCAAGTCTGTCGAAGTCTGCATCAAACTCTTTATAAACATCTTTATATGTATTTGGTTCTAAAATATCTAGTTTATATGCACGGCATTTAACATTGTAGTTTGTTTCTATGTCCGATATAATTTCATTAGCAGTATCAGTACTTGAAGCATATGTAAAAGCAATATTACAGCCTTCTTTTGCAAAAGCATAAACAATTGCTTTACCAATTCCACGTGTACCACCACTTATAAAAAGAGTTTTTTCTTTCATATTTTAGAGTCCTTTTATGTCGTAATTTTTCATTACTTCTTCAATTTTTTTCATATTTTCTTTACTTGGAGCAACAAGAGGCAGTCTATATTCTAATGTCTCTGTGAGTCCTGCAATATACATCGCCGCTTTTACAGGAATAGGATTGGCTTCACAAAACATTATTTTATTGAGTGGATAGAGCTTGTCGTTGATTGCTTTTGCTCCCATGAAATCACCGCTAAGTGCTTTACGTACAAGTTCTGATTTTAAATCAGGCATAAGGTTTGATGTCACAGATGTAATACCAGCTCCTCCATTTGCTAAAATAGGGTAATCAATAGCATCATCGCCAGAAAATACTTTTAATTCCGGTCTTCGAGAGAGCAGCTCTACTGTACGTTCAAGGCTTCCTGTTGCCTCTTTTACACCATAAATATTTTTTACATCATCAAAGAGTCTGATTGTTGTATCGGCTGAAATGTCCACACCTGTACGTCCTGGAACATTATAAAGCATAAAGGGGAGTTCGCTGACTGCCTCTGCAATTGCTTTATAATGTTGGTAAAGTCCTTCTTGTGATGGTTTGTTATAATAAGGTGAAACAGAAAAAACAGCATCAACACCACAGCTTTGTGCATGTTTTGCAATTTCTATTGCTTCATGTGTTGCATTACTCCCTGCACCTGCAAGAACTTTAGTGTGTGTGCCTTTACAAACTTGCACAGCTATTTCAATACATCGTTTATGCTCATCATGTGTAAGTGTAGCACTTTCACCTGTTGTTCCAACGGGACAGATTGCATCCATACCATTGTTTATTTGACGCTCTATTAACGCGGCATATGTCTGCTCATCAAGTTTGCCATTTTTAAATGGAGTTATAAGTGCGGTTGAAGAACCTGTTACTATATTCATTCTTATTAGCCTTTAAAATTAATGGCTAATTATAGCTAAAAAGTTTTAATATTTTGGGACTCAAAATTTTTAATATAGCGTTTTCTTTTTGCTTCTTTCATTTTTGAGTTATCTGCAATTATAAATCCTTCGACTACACCATGAAGCTCTTCATTGATACTAAAGTCAAAAAACCGTACAGCACCTTCATCATACAGCTCTGCATACTGTTTAAAGAGAGTTGGTACGGAAGTTCCCAAATCTTTAAGATATTTTTTTAATACCACAAAACCTTCTTTATATGATTTATATTTAAAAAGCATATCAAATTCCTGTTTTTGCTCATAGCTCATAAAGTAGGGTGTTTTTGCACTCATCATATTTGTATCGCAAGAGAAATGTAAAGAGTAAAAATAAACAAGTGCAGCAACCGCTTGTTTTGGAGTGTCTGCATTAATAGTAACCGTACCATATGTATAAACAATATGCGGATTTTTTGCCAAATATGCTCCGACTCCCTGCCACAGATTATCAAGTGCACGGGAACCCCAATATTTTGGCTGGACAAAACTACGTCCGAGTTCTACAGAGTTGTGAGAATAATTCTCAAAGTGTTCATTGAAATCACACAGATTATACGTATAGAGTCCCTGCATTCCGCGATTTTCTATGATTTGTTCTACTTCACCTATTCTATAGGCTCCGACAATCTCTAAATCTTCTTCATCCCAAAGTATGAGATGTTTATAATAATTATCATATAAATCATTATCTTTGGCTCCCCCTGTTCCACCACCGATTGCACGAAAGGAAACTTCTCTTACGCGACCGAGTTCCTGCATTAAAAATGGTGCATTTTTTGCTTCAGCCAATATGATTTTCTTTCCATCAAGTGTATGACCTAAAACTTCTGCTTTGTTGACTTCATCTCTGAGTAGCATTTTATTATGTGCTGCTGTAACTGTGATTTCTGTTTTTAATGGAGCCACTTTTCCCGTTCCCAGTGTGTAGAGATGTTTGTAGAATAAATGAACATATGCATTGATTGAAATATTTTTATCTGAAAAAGAAGAAACAGGTATAACTTTTCCTATATGATAATGTAGGGGTGGAAGCTGGCTGGCAGTCGCAAATTCTCTTGGTAACATAAGTCCACTGAGTTTCATTGGTAGAAAAAAGGAAACAACATAAAAGAGAATACTGTTTCTTGTTTCTATGTGTATTGGTAAAATTGGCGTATTGTTTTTCTTGGCTATTTTTAAAAAGCTTGCTTTCCATGGTAAATCTTTAATACCTTGCCAAGATAGTCTGCTCACTATTCCAGCAGGGAAAATAATGACTGCTTCTTCATTTTTTAAAGCTTCATTAATAGCTATAAAACTTTTTTTTGTGATATTTCCGCTGATGTTATCTACAGGAATAAGTAGGTCAAGGGCCTGTTCCATTCCCATAAGCATACCATTGACCATAACTTTTACTTTTGTATTTTCTCTTGCGTTTGCAATAAGTTGCACGAGTGTAAAAGCATCAGATGCCCCTGTAATATGATTGGCAATAACAAGTACACGTCCAACGGATGGAATATTTTTAAGCTCATTTAGTTCTACGGTATAGTGAATACCTAAAAGTTCTATCATGCTATCTGCAAATTCTAAATTTTTTTGATAATGATTTTTTTTGTAAATATCGTTAAAAGTTTTTTCATGAAAAAGTTTTTTTAATGCTTTTATAAATATATTATTTATAAAAGATGGTAAATACTTCATTGCTTTTGTAAAATTATTTTTATACGCTTTTTCTATATCTAACATAGTTGTTTATACCTTTTTTTAATTTAAGAGACTTTTCTCTTTTGCGTCAAGTTTGCTCAGTAGTGCCGGCAGCAAGAGTAAATCTACCAACAAGGCAATAAGCAGGGCAATAGCAGTGATGAGTCCGAAATTTGCATTAAGCATAAATTGGGAGAGACGAAAAACAATAAATGCACTACTTAAAACGACTGTTGTAAGCACCATTGCCAAGCCTGCATATTGCATAACATAGGCAAGAGAATCTTCAAAATTAAAGCCTTTTTTTCGTGCTTCTTTGTATTTTATTAAAAAGTGAATCGTGTCATCTATGGCAATACCGAGTATTATGGCACCTGAAATGGCAACACCAATATCAATGTTAATACCCAGCCAGCCCATAACACCTATAACCAATACTATTGGCAATATATTTGGAATTAAAAAAAGCGGAATCATCCGAATATTTCTAAAAATAAAAAACATTAGCAGTGTTGTAACGAGAATTGCGAGTAAAATTGATTCAATCAATGTATCTGTTACATCTGATTGCATATGAGCAAACATTTGGGTTTGACCATTAACTTGAGCCGAGTAGGGTGTACTTTTCCACCAGTTCTTTATCCAGTGTATCATTTGTAAATCTTTGGAAGTATCGACAACATTCATTGAAGCGGTCAGTCGCAATAGTCTTTCGTTAACATCCATTTTATCATTTATTTCCATACCTTGGGGCAGTGAAAGTGAATAGAGTAAGAGGTATTGAGCTATAAGATTATTGTTATTTGGTATGCTCTTATTGGAGTCAATGACTTCATTGAATTTTTTAACAACATCAACAAGTGAGGAGGTATGCCTTGCATCAGAAAATTTTTCTTTGAGAGCTTTTGAAAATTTATCGACTGTTTGCATAAATTTTGTATTTTTTATGCCGTCTGTTTTTTTTGAGTCAATAACAATTTCGTAACTCATAGGTCCTGTAAGTTTTTTTTGTATCTCTTTAATAGTTTGTCTAAAAGGGACATCTTCTCTAAAATATCGTACAGCATTAGAATCAACTTTTAAATTTGTCAATCCAAAACTAATGAAAGTAAAAAGTAAAAGGCTTGCTAGTATGATTTTATTGTTGTATTTCATAATCAATTTTGCATATTTTTTGGCAAAAGAACCTAAACCTTTTTTATCTTCTATATTTTTATTGACTTTAACTTTTATATTTAAAATAGCAAGGGCTGCAGGTACAAAAAGAAGTGTCAGTATAAATGCAAGTATGGCTGCATTTGCTGTTGCAATACCTAAAGTTTTTATGGGAACAATGGCTGAAATACCCAAAGAGGCAAAACCGACAGCAGTTGTTAGCGAGGTCAAAAAAGTCGGTACAATGTTTTTTTCTATTGTATCATGAATTGCGGCATAATTGTCAAGTCCCATTTTTCTTGCAAGAAGATAGACCCAAAAGAGATGCATCGCATCAGCAATACCAATAGCGATAATAAATACAGGCATATTTGCCGTAAAATTATTGAGTTTGTAGCCAAATATAGTCTGCAGTGCCAAAACAATGCTGAAGGTAAATATAACAACAAGTATAGTTAAAATTACACCGGAAATTTTACGAAAAATTAGCCATAGTAACAGCATTGCTATAAGTATAACTAGAGGTGTGAAAGTTTTAACATCATACTGTCCAAGAGAACTAAAAGTGGTATTGACAACTGGACCGCCGGCTAAATAAAATTTATATCCGCTCTTGTTTTCTTCTTGTATATACTTGTTGATATCGTGCATAATATGCTTGGATGCACCAATGGTATTACCGGCTTTTGGTGTTAAACGCCCGACTATCATAGTTGTTTTTGCATCTTTTGAAATTATTTTATTGAGTATTAAATCTTCACCAAGAGCAATCTTTTTCTTCTTTTGTAAATCACTTTTGTTTAAAGAATCTATATTTTCTATAAAATTATCAATGAGAATGTCATCTGCATCCTGTGGATTTTTATGCACATACTGGTAATTTGTCAGTGAATCTACTCTTGCTATATATTTTGTCTGCCAAAGTTTATTTGTAAGTCTATTTATTACATGTAAAGCTTTTTTATTGAAAATATCGTTTTTATCAGAAAACACTATGATGATGGAATCATCATTTCCAAAGGTATTTTTAAAGGCATCATACTGCTTGAGTGTTTGCGAGTCTTTGGCAAACCAAATTCTGTATGAACCGTCAAACTGTGCATATCTTAGCTGATAAGAGAGGACAATAGTGATAAGTGGAATCAGTATAACAATAACCCAACGAAATTTAATTAGTAAGTCTACAAATCTTTTCATTTTTTTCCTGTACTATTTAGAAGTAATAACCGAGTTTTAAACTAATGCGTTCATGTGCACCCATCAGTTTAAAAGCCGTATTGTAATTTTTTGACGGAGAGATATATCTGTAATCGAAATTGAGTTTAAAGCTATCTAATAAACGTGTTTGATACTCCATATAATAGACCTGTTCATTGTAATCAATATCAAAAATACCGCCACCAACTATACTCGCGTCATTGCCTTGGTTGAAACTGTAGCGAAGTCCTAAAAAGAGGTCGTTTTGAAACAGTTCAAAAAGGTCTAAATCATCTTTTTTACCGTTTTGCAGAGTGATGTAACGGTAATACTCTACAAGTAGACCCAAATCGGCTTCTTTATAAACTTGTGAGAGTGTGTGTTCTGCTCCAACTCCTACATGTATATAATCTGAGATGAGTGCATCATCAAGTATGTCAGCGTAGGTTGCTTCAAGTTTATAGAGCGTTGCTCCTACAACAAGGGTGTCATAAGTTAAAAATTTATTGACAAGGTAGGCATTTTCCTGTGTTGTCACTATATTATTAGACTGAAGTGCTTTTGTATAATATCGCTGTGAATCATAGCCATTTTCAAATATAAAAGCATAATCGAGTGCATATTTAGTATCTGTGCTGTCAGAATATTTAAGATAAATACTTGGTCTATATCTGCTTGCTTTTGTTTTAAGTTTGTCATTATAAACAAGAGGTAACTTTACATTAGGTGCAAGAGTAACTGTGGCGGGAAAGTAGTAGTACACATAAGGGTATGCCGCCATTTTTCTGTCTTGTTCATACAATTTTATTATGGCAGAAAATTCCCCACTCTCTGTGTAATGGGTATAAGTAGCATTAATTACGCCGAGTTTATCTGTATAAAAAGGGTCGGCTCTCAGCTCATCGGGATTAAAAACATTGACAATATTTCTTACTTCAAGTGCTCCCCAAAAAAGAATATTTTTACCAAAAGAGATTGTGTCGTTTTCAAAATCATATTGAGCATACAGCTCATCAAGTCGCACAAAACTTCTTTGTGTTTGTTTAGATGTTCCTTGAAAATCATAATAATCTTGTTGCAAGCGTACTTTAGCAAAACCGGTAAAATTATCTTTAATATATTTTCCCTCAAGATTAGCAGATAAAAGGCCATTTTGCTGTTCTTTACCCGCAGGTGCTTTCATATATGACTGCAATGTTAGGTTTATATTACCTTGATAGCTGATATTGTCTAAAAAACTATTTTGTTTGATTACTTCTGGTTTTTCTACATGTAACGTTTTTTTTTGAATTTTTGGTATTAGAATTGTTGTTTTTACTAAGGCTTTTTTCAGTTTTTGTTTTTGTCTCTTTTTTTTAAATCTATATTTGTAAGTAGTGACAATAAGTGGTTTATGGTATTTTTTAGAGAGTTTTTTCAGAGTTGCTCTGGCATCACGATATTTTTCAAAACATCCACAACGAACACTGTTTATATTACTAAAAGATATAAGTTTACAAGATTCTGGGTAATTGTGATTTTCAAACTTATACGTTGAATTTTTTTTGAATTTAAAACTTGTTAATTGTACAGAGTAACAAGTGTCTTTTGCCTGGGCAAAAGCTAAACTTATGCTAAAAAAGAGTAAAAAAAAGAGTTTCATATTATCTTTTTAATACGCGTTTATGAAAATTTCTATCTTTTAGTCCCGTTTTTATTTTTTCATTTTCCCAAACAAGAATGGTTTTTTTGCCATTTTCATGGTTCGTCATAGTCATTTTACCTACACGCCATATACCTTTTATTTTTTTATAATCATCAAATACGGCTGTTTTTAAAAGCTCTTTTTTTCTATCATAATAGTCGACTTTTTTAATTAAAAAGGTTTTTGCATCTACCCATGAGGTTTCTTTTGTGTAGCCTGAACTTTTACTAACAGGAATTCTATCACCGACAAAATAATTGACACCATTAATTGTTTCTTCTTTAGCATTTCCTGAGAAAATATATTTTTTGACATTAAATGAGCTTAAATCTTCATAAGAAAATTCTGAACCCATAAAAGAGCCTGACTTATTTTTTGAAGCGATACGCTTCACTCGTTTAATAGCCGGAAGATAGAGCCACTGGTCGTCATCTTTGTTGATATGTTCATAATTTAAAAACTTTGTTCCTTTGACATCTGCAGGAGAGAGAAAAGTCATAAGTGATTTATTTCCTGAACTTTTTTCTAATATAATCATCTTCATAAGACGTTCACGTTTTTCATTGTTAGCATTGATAAGCGTCATTTTCATATTTGAAGAAGCATCCTGAAAACCGTCCATAACGGCTTCACATTTGTTGGCAACATTTTGGTTGGAAAGAGCGAGTAAATTGATTGATATAAGAAAAAGAAGAGAGAATTTTAACACGTAAAGAAACCTTTATTACTATTAATTTTATTTATAATAGCATAGAAGTTTATTTTTTGTGATATTTTTTTGATAAAGTTACAAAAAAATTATATTTTGTAACTTTATGATATAAGATTTTTTTATTTTTTTAAAATAACAGTTGTCGATTTATTAAAATCAAAATATTTACGAGCTATTTCTTGTACTTTTTTGGCCGTAATTTTATTGACATTCTCTTCATAATGAACAAGAGGTTTAATGTCACCTCTTACTATATAGCTTCCAAAAAGGTTGGCAACAGATGTGGAACTCTCTAGTGAGTAAATAAAATCTGATTTGGTATTGATTTTTACTTTTTCAAGCTCTTCTTTTGTTACTTTTGTATCTTTCATTAAGTTTATCTGCTTTATCAGCTCTTTTTCTACTGTCTCAGCTTTTACACCCGGATTACATGTAGCCATAAATATAAAAAGCCCCGGATCGGTATTTTCCATATTATAAGCATAAATACTATTGACAAGGCGTTTTTTATCTACAAGGTCTTTATATAGACGTGAACTTTTACCAGAGTAAAGAATTTCTGAAATTACACTCAGTGTGACTTGGTCAGGGTCTTTAAAATTTGGTATATGAAATGTAATCGCCAACATTTCAACTTCGCTATCTTTATGGACTATAACTCTTTTTGCACCATCTTGTACAGGTTCTACAAATTTTACTTTTGGAATTTTCCCATGATTTTTTATTTTTGAAAATGCTGCCTTTGCACTTTTAAATACATCTTTAGGATTAACATCGCCCGTTACCATCAAAACAGCATTTTGTGGCTGGTAGTAGGTTGCATGAAAATCTCGTATATCTTTGATTGTCCATGTTCTGATGTCGTTCATAAATCCAATCGGTGTCCAGTGATATGGGTGATATATGTAGGCATTGTTAAAAAGTCTGAAGTATAAATAGCCTAAAGGATTGTTGTCCGTTCTCCAGCGTCTCTCTTCTGTTACGACATCTCGTTCTGGTTGGAACTCTTTATTTTTTAAGCTGAGATTTTGCATAAGTTCTGCAAAAAGTTTTACAGAAGTGTTTAGATTGTCACTGCTTGATTTTATATAGTAGTGTGTATAATCAAAACTTGTTGATGCATTATCGACACCGCCGACACTTTTAACCTCTTTGTCAAATTCCCCAGCTTTGAGATTTTTACTTGATTTAAAGTTCATATGCTCAAGCATATGTGCGATTCCTGTTTTTCCCATTACCTCATTACGGCTGCCGACTTTATAAAAAATATCGGTGCTAATGACATTTGAGTGGTTTTTCAAGGGAATGACTACAATTTGTAGACCGTTTTTTAGTGTTTTTGTTTCGTATTTTGGTAGTGGTGAAGGCATTGTATGTATCTCTCTTTGTTTATCTATTGTAATATTGTGATTTTTATAGTTTATAAATGATGATGCAAACATCATGGATGAACTGACTATAAGTGTTGTAAAAATTTTCATGTTATTTTCTATCTGCTCCGATTGCTTCATTAATGTTGCTGTATCCATCTGCTTTTAGCAGTGTGATAAGTTCTTTATTTATATTCATAATCATATCTGGACCATGAAATACAATTCCGCTAAGAATTTGTACAAGAGAGGCTCCGGCTTTTATGCGTTTATAAGCTTCTTTTGCCGAATCTATACCACCAACAGAAATAAGCACAGTTTTTCCATACAGTTCTTTTGCTATCGCATCAAAAATCTGAAAACTTTTTTCTTTTAAGACTGCTCCGCTTAATCCGCCAATAGTTTTTGGATGCTTTACAAGAGAATAATCTATAGTAGTATTTGTGGCAATAATACCATCAGCACCGCTCTCAACTGCCATTTTTGTTAAACTGACCGCATCTTCTATTTCCATATCAGGAGCGATTTTTAAGAGTATTGGCATATTCGTTAATTTTTTTGCTTGAGAAAAAAGATTTTTAATAAATACTTCGTTTTGTAAATCTCTTAAACCAGGTGTATTTGGTGATGAAATATTTATAACGAAATAATCGCCTAAGCCATCAAATGCTTTGATAAGATGTATATAATCATTTATAGCCTCTTTTTCAGCTGTAATTTTATTTTTTCCTATATTTATGCCAATAGGTGTTGTAAAAGGGTAGCGTTTTTTTAATCTTTTTATAACTTTATAAGCACCGTCATTATTAAAGCCCATAGCATTTTGAATAGACTCTTCTTCTACATGACGAAACATTCTTGGTTTTGGATTTCCCGGTTGTGGTTTGGGTGTAACGGTGCCAATTTCAGTAAAACCAAATCCTAAAATTTGTATGCCGCGTATCATTGTTGCATTTTTGTCAAATCCAGCGCCAAGCCCTACAGGGTTTAAAAAAGTTTTTCCAAAAATTTCTTGTTTCAGGCTTGCATCATTGATAAAGTGAGATTCTAAAAAAGGATTAAAAGGTATTTGACAAATATTTGGCAAACGTAAAACAGTTTCTGCAATGTGATGTGCCGTTTCTGGCTGAAATTTAAAAAGATAAGGCTTTATAGATTCATAATTGAGCATAATTATCCACTTATTGTAAAATTAAGTGATTATACTAAAATTTTATTAAATAACTCCTCAAACTCTTTTGGTTCAACCGGTTTTGAGCATAAATAGCCTTGATACTGCTCACAGTTAATCTCTTTTAGAAGTTGCAGCTGTCCCTCAGTTTCAACACCTTCTGCTACGACATTAAGCCCTAAATTGTCGGCGATACCTATAATCATATTTACAAAGGTTAAATCATCTTTTGTATAAAGAGTATCAATAAACGTTTTATCAATTTTGAGTGTATCAAAAGGAATGTTTTTGAGATAAGACAGAGAAGAATAGCCGGTACCGAAATCATCCAATGAAAGGGAAATTCCAAGTTTTTTTATCCCTTTTATTATTTCTAGTCTATTCTCAAAATCTTTTATAAGAACTGATTCTGTCAGTTCTATGTCAATATTTTTTCTATTAATATCTTGTGTGAAAGTGTCTATTTTTTGTAATAAGTTTGAGTCCCTAAATTGGATTGCTGAAAGATTTACAGAGACTTTTATATCTCTTAAGGTTGTATTTTGCCATTTTTTTATTTGTGAAACTGCTTCTTTTATAATCCATTCACCTATAGGTATTATAATGCCATTTTCTTCAGCAACCCAAATGAATTTATCTGGTGGTATAATTCCTTCATCCGGATCAACAAGACGAATTAGTGCTTCACAAGCGATTATTTTATTTGTTTTTATATCTACTTTTGGTTGATAAAAAAGTTGAAAATTATTTTCATCTAATGCTTTTATTAGAAGTTCTTGAATTTTTATTTTCTCTTGTACCGCTGAATCCAAATCTTTTGTAAAAAAAGAAAAATTATTTTTATTACGATTTTTTGATTGATACATTGCAATATCTGCATTTTTTAGAAGTTCTGTAATAGTATTTCCATTATCAGGATAAATACTAATACCAATACTACATGTAACATGATATTTGAGACTATTAGCAACAATAGGAAGTGATACTTCTTGCATAATTCGCTGCACTACTTCTAAAATTGTATTATGATGCTCTATATCTGGCAATACTACAACAAACTCATCTCCACCAAATCTTGCAACAATGTCATTTTCTCGTACTGATTTTAATAATCTTTTAGAGATGTGTTGTAGTATTTTATCTCCAAACTCATGCCCTAAAGAGTCATTAATATTTTTAAAATCATCTAAATCTAAAAATAACAGGGCAAACTTCTCATGAGAACGTTTGTCTTTTGCTATAAGCCATTTTGTTTTTTCTATAAGATTTAATCGATTGTCCAATCCACTTAATGAATCTTTTGTAGATAGCGTATAAAGGTCTTGTTGCTCTTTTTTAAGTCGTTTGAATGTTAAATTTAGAGAATACCGAATACTCTCAAGTTCAGAAATGAAAAATTCTTTTGGTACTTTAGTAGAATAGTAAGCAAATTGTCTTAACTTTTCAAGAGGATGGATAATGATATATTTTACAACAAACCAAATAAGCAAAAAGAAAAAAAGAAAATAACCTATTGAATAGTATAAAAAAGTGTCAATTTTGTTTTCTATTTTATGTAAATATTTTGTATCTAAGTAAACATTACACTTTATATAGTAAGGGGTAAGTCTATTGTATTGTCTGATATTAAAGGTATAACATCTCTGAGTGTACATATTTGAATGTTTCATTTGAGAAATTGTTTTGCATGGTATATTTGTATGTGTTTGATGTGCAGATCTATTAGTTGTGTAGAGAAGTTTTTTATTTTGTGAAATAATATGAATATCATCAAATAAAGGATTTGAATTTACTTTATTATCTAAATATGTAGTTAATTCATCTATATTGTCTTTTTTTAGATTTTTATCTAAAAAATGTTTTAAATCCAAAATATTCGCTTTTATATTCTCTTGTAATAAATTTTCTGTGGTTTTTTTGGAATCGAGATAGTAAGTATAAAAGATAACTGATTCACTGAGTAACAAAAAAATAAATACAAAAATTGTAAAAAGTCTTATAGATATTTTTTTCATTATATTAAATACTCTCTTTTATAGCCTATTGGCTTGATGCGTTTTAAAAGTTTATTTGAAGGATGATTAATCCATTTAATATTATCTAAAGCTTTTAAATATTCTGTATAACTTATATTTTCTAGATATCGTTTTATAAGTTTGTATGAGCCTTTTTTATCTGTTTGAATCTCTTTAATTGAGTTGTCAATAACAGCTTTTAATTGTTTTAGCCTTGATTTTTGTGTTTTTAAGAATTTTTTATGTGTACATAAACTATCTATAACAATAAGCTCTTGTAGAGATTTTGTTGAACTTATTTCCAAAAAGCCACTCTTTTTAAGTTTTACATTATAAGGTGAATAGGTTACTATAAGCATTGTTTTGGAACTATTTGGTGCAAGGTCCTGAATCTCTGCTTGGTCTTTGTTAATAAAGCTAAATTTGTTTATATCCAGTTTATGAAAGCGTATAAAATCACGTAGTAGATTTGTATTTATTGAATTTATTTCGAGGTAGGCATCAACTTTTTTTGCATTTTTGATTTGTTGCAAATTTTTATTTGAGAGTATCATATCCCCACCGTCAGAGCGATCAAGAAGTATTATAGGTACTGTGTCATTGACTGTTTTTTTAATTGCATGTAATTCATGTTGTGTCGTAGTAACCATATCTGCATCATTGACTAGGTAAACATCAGCTGCTTCACTTAATGAAACATTTAAAATAAGCTTAATATTGAGTTTTTTTAAATACCCTTTTTCTTTTGCATAAAAAAGTGGAGCATAACCAATCCATGCATTTGTCGATATTTTTAATTCTTTTTCAAATTTTTTTTGTGTTGAATCTGATGAACATGCAGTAAATGTCAGCAGTACCGAAAAAAAGAGTATAAATAACTTTGTCATAACAGCTCCAAAATTTAATTTAACATAGAATAACTTGCATTGAATATTCTAACTGTTTTGTACTTTAAATGTACTTAAAAAAATTATTAGTGAAATAATGCTAAAATCATTCATTATTGTATATAAAGGAGTCACTTATGAGCAGAGTTTTAGTACCGCTTGGAGCGGGATTTGAAGAGATAGAAGCAGTCAGCATCATAGATGTTTTACGACGTGGGGAAATTGAAGTATTGGTTGCATCACTGAGTGAGAATATGCTTGTTAAAGGTGCAAACGGCATTACTGTTCAAGCAGATTTACATGTAAAGAATGTTAGTGCCGATGAGCTTGATATGATTGTGTTGCCTGGTGGATGGGGTGGAACACATGCACTGGCAGATGATGAGAACGTTCAAAATATTTTGCGTGAAATGGATGCAAAAGGAAAAAATATCGGAGCTATTTGTGCAGCACCTTTTGCCCTGAATAAAGCAGGAGTTTTAAAAGAGAAATATACCTGTTATCCGTCCGTAGAAGAGCAGATACGTCAAGAAGGTTATATGGGTGATACAGCGATGGTAGTAGAAGATGAAAATATTATGACCTCTCGCGGTCCTGCAACTGCCATCTGTTTTGCACTTGCAATTGTGAAAAAACTTAAAGGTCAAGAGAGCTATGATGCCATCAAAAGCGGACTTTTGGCGAACTATTGTAACTAAATGGATAAACTGGAGAAATTATTTCCCTAGTTTATCTTCTGCATGGAGAGCCTCAAGCTCTTCGAGGCGTTCCATCTTTTTAAAATGTCCAAGGTTTAACAGGACAAACTTTAAGCTAATATATATAAGAATTGGCCAGCTTAGATACCAAATTATTTCAGATAAATTTTCCATAAAATCTCCTAGTAGTGATGTGAATCAGATTTGATTTCATCGATT
>Ga0256829_1000878_pt1 | contig 26813 bp, 29 predicted proteins | sample 131447metaG_FD_185979 | JGI IMG/M metagenome (GOLD analysis project Ga0256829, IMG submission 185979) | Hydrothermal vent microbial communities from Lau Basin, Pacific Ocean - 131-447 | ecosystem: Environmental > Aquatic > Marine > Hydrothermal vents | place: Pacific Ocean: Lau Basin | collected... | reverse complement strand
AATATTTATAACAATTTGCATTAAAGAACTCCTTTTTTAAATTATAACATAAGTTTTAATAAATTCATTAAAAGTAATGATAGTTCCCCTATTCAGATTTTCAAGAGAAAACTACAAAATGCAAGGGTCTAAGGGTCAGACGTTGAATATCCACCTATATCAACTCTTTAAGTACTTTAGAAACTAAAGAACGAGAAACATTCGGTCTAAGGGTCAGACGTTGAATATCCACCTATATCAACTCTTTAAGTACTTTAGAAACTAAAGAACGAGAAACATTCAAATATTTTACCAATGAAATTTGTGTATATCCATCATCAACAGCTTTTACCATTGCCTTGTTTCTATCTATAATGCTATCTGCATCTTTAAAGTGCTCATCTAAAGTTTTAGAATATGCTATCTTGTGCACTTTGCCTTTTTCAATAATTTTTAACTCTTTTATCTTTTTAAGAGTTTCTAATTCTCTCTTATTTAGTTTAACACCTATTATATCTTGTATATTCTCATAGCTAAGTTCTTGTAAAAGTTTAGACTTTAAAGCACAAGAAACAGGAGCAAGACCATTAGCAACAACAGAACCCAATGTATAAGGATACTCCTCTACTTTAGAAACTATACCAGCTTCTACTGGATTTTGCTCTATATAGCGTATAAGAGTATAGTAATAACTTTCACTATTAATATACCGAGAATAATACCGCCCTTGCCAAAAATGACCAGAGCGTTTTTGCTTTTTATTAGCATATATGGCATAATTAGCATTTATCTGCTTCATAAAAGATGATAAATTCTCTCTTTTTGTCTCTACTAAAAGATGAAAATGGTTGCTCATCAGACAATAATCATGTAAAACCACTCCATATACCATACAAGCTTTACAGACAATCTTTAAAAACATTTCATAATCGTCATCATCCACAAATACAACAGATCGATTCACCCCACGGTTAATAATATGATGATACCCAGCTAATTCTATTCTTGGCTTTCGTGGCATTTTTTACTTCTTATATGTTTTGTTTTCTGTATTATAGCATATTTTAGGTGGATATTCAACGTCTGACCCCTGTATATATTGTATATATAATCATGTAAAACCACTCCATATACCCTACAAGCTTTACAGACAATCTTTAAAAACATTTCATAATCGTCATCATCTACAAATACAACAGATCGATTCACCCCACGGTTAATAATATGATGATACCCAGCTAATTCTATTCTTGGCTTTCTTGGCATTTTTTACTTCTTATATGTTTTGTTTTCTGTATTATAGCATATTTTAGGTGGATATTCAACGTCTGACCCCTATCACAGCAGTAACTTTTTTACAATTTGGACATGTATGAGGTAATGTTATTTTTCCTTTTGACATTTTAATTCTCCATATTTGGTACAGGTAAGCCAATTTCATGTAATGGTAAATATTCAAAATAATATCTACAATTCATATATATTATATAGTCTAATGTATCTTTGTATTCTGGCTTTCTAAACCAATTATTTAAGATGTAAATATATTCCACATTATGATTAAGTGGTGCAAACAATCTTTTATATTGACTTAATTTAAATCCACAAGTTTGTAATTTTTCATCAACACTTCCAGCAACTTCTTGATATTTTACCTCTATAATAAATACCGTGTTATTGCTTATTACATAAATTGCGTCATCAGGTAAAAGTTTTTTAGATAATATTTTTGTCCAATCAACACCTACTGATTCTAAATATCTGTATAATTCATGCTTTTTAAAAGATTCTGCTACTAATTGTCCTTGGTAGTAGATATCAAAACCCATTGTTTGTTTTTTATGATTTAACGGTTTTGCAATACAAGAGTACCCCTCAACTTCATTATTTAAGTATGTTACAATATCTACTACACCTTCAAAATAAATACCAGTTTGCGTATTGCCTCCACCAATTCCACCTTTTACCACTTTTTACTCCTTATCAAAACTTCTGTAATTTTCCCTCGTCCATTGCTTTTGCTGTTAATAAATCTATTTGCATTAACAATTTTTATATCATACTTTTTGTACAATTCTTTAATAAAATCTGTATCAGAATTACTCTGAACTACTTTAACATCCATATCTGATAATTTATCAAATACTTCAAAAAGTTCAAACTGCTCATCTTCTAAAAAACAATTACTATCGTATGAAGTAAAATTTGAGGTATCATTTAATGGATAGTATGGTGGGTCAAAATAAACTAAATCATCTTTTTTTGCTTCTTTTAAAACTTCTTTAAAAGATTGATGTTTAATGGTAACATTTTTTAAAGCTTCACTTGCACTTAAAATAACATTACGATCAACAATGTTTGGATTTTTATAGCTTCCCATTGGAGTATTAAAATATCCTTTTTTGTTTACTCTATAAAGACCATTAAAACAAGTTTTATTTAGATATATAAATCTAGTTGCTTTTTCAATATTGGAGAAATTTTTATAATCTTCTTTTCTATCTAATTCTCTGATCTGATAGTAAAACTCTTTAGAATGTTGCTCTTTATACTCTTCAAGTTTAGAAATTAATTCAAAGGGATTATTTTTAATAACATTATAAGTATTTACTAATTCACTATTTATATCTGAAAGTATTACTTTTTTATTTTTGAGTATTCCTTTTGAAAAAAGTTCAAAAAAAACTGCTCCTCCACCTACAAATGGCTCATAATAATCATTAAATTTTTTTGGAAAAAGAGGTAAAATTTGTTCCAATAACCCTCTTTTCCCACCTGCCCATTTAACAAATGGTTGATATTGTTTAGTAAATATTGTATTTATTTTTGCTGTCATTTTTCAAATCGCTTAATTTTTTATCAATTATATCTAAAAAATTGTTTGTATTTTATAAATCAAATCCACATGATACGACTGCATCTAACGATCGACTTCACCGACAGGTTTACCTGTTCGGTGCAAGGTTTTGTTGTGCTTTTTAAAATAATGTTTGTTGTCTAAACTCAGATTGAGATTTTAATTCATTTTCAATCCAGTCTATAAATTCATTCTTAAACTTTATTCCTTTTGTTTTTCCTCTGTATTTCTCAATTATAAATAAATTTTGATACTGTTCCATTGGTAAATAAATATTATTTTCTTTTCTAATAATTAATTTCTCTAATAAATATTTATTTAATTCTTGTGTTCTTTTAAATGCATTATCAATTTCATTTTGTAAATATTTTAATACTTCTGTTGCCGTGTAACCATTATTTTTTCTATAAATATATTCTATTTCTTCCTTTTTTATTTTACTTTGAGGTAAAAAATCATTTATTTCAGTTAAATATACTTTTGCTTTTTGATGATTATCTATTGCCCTAATTATGTTAGAATAGCTACCTTTACTTTTTCCATCCCATATGACTAAACTATAGTCACTATCTAATGTCATTCGTTTGTCTTTTTCTTGCTGTTTTTGTCTATCTTTTTTTATATCATTAGATACATTAACTTTAACGACATTAAATCTTTCATCTGCTTTATATCTTGGAAATAATTCTATTGTATATATTGTTAAGTTGAAATAGTGATTTTCTTTACAAAAATCTTGAACTAAAGAGTCTATACCACTTGCGTCACCGATTAATATTTCTAAGTTTTTATTAATAATTTTTAGAATACTTTCTTTAACTTTATCTGGTAATTTTTTTATAGATATTGAGCCTGAAATAAAAACTTTCATCTATTACTCCTCGTTTTTGTCATTGTTAAAACATAAACATCTTTTACATTACAATTATTATACAATAATTCTGTTGCAACTCGCAAAGTTGCACCTGAACGATACAAATCATCAAGTAATAAAATATTTTGGTTTGATAAACTATGATTTTTTAAAATTTTCATAGACTGTCTAAGCAAGTTATATCTTTGTTCTGGATCTGTAACATTTTTAAGTTCTTCGTTTGAGTTTTTAATCAAACAATCTAAATAAACTGGTATATTTAACCTTTTTCCTAATGCAGTTGCTATAGAAAACACAGGCTGATGGGATCTGTTTAAATTACTTGGTGGAACAGTAACTATACAATCCATTTTTTCTAAGCCTTTAATGTTTAACAACAAATTGATAATTTGTTGAACTACACTTTCATCATGCTTATATTTTAGTTGATAAACCAATTCTCCCATTTCGCTCCGTTTTGTATCATATCTATCATGACCAAATTCATCTTGCCCCAAATACGTGCTGCTTAAAGTATGCAAATCATATGCAATACCTTTTTTCCAATTTCCTTTTAATTCGTAGCCCATTTGTTTCCTTGTTAGCACAACGGGGGCGCGGGTGAGCGGTGACCTCATCGGGAAATTTTAATTTCACGATGGGGTCGTCCGCTCCTCCCGCTTGTTGCCTGGCGCAAAGCGCCGGGCGACTAGCGGGTGTTCAACCCGCGCCCCCGTTGCCTCGGTAAGCGAAGCGTCCGAGGCAACTATTTATTCAAGGAACATTATAGCGAAAATAGCTCGTTATTTGCAAATTGAAGGAACATTTTAAATGTCCTGTTATTTGCAAAAAAGTAGCAAAATGATATATTTTTAGCTAAAAAACGCGTATTTTTGTATAATATAACTATTACTTATGTCCTTTTAGTCGGTTATTCCATTATTAATGGACATTAAGTGTTCCTTGATTTGTAAAATCCTGACATTAACGGACATTTTGTTAAATTTTGTCCTATTAATAAATAGAGGTGTAATTATGCAACAAAAGAAAAAACTGTTAGATATCGTTAGAGAGAAGGTAAGAGTTAAACATTATAGTATGTCAACAGAGAGAACCTATGTATATTGGATTAAATATTACATATTGTTTCACAATAAAACTCATCCTGTGCAAATGGGAAAAGCCCAAATAGAGCAATTTTTAACTTATTTGGCAGTAAAAAAAAGAGTATCGCCAACTACACAGAATCAAGCTTTTTCTGCAATACTCTTTTTATACAGAGATGTTTTGGGTGTAGATATGAGTAGTTGGAATATACAAGCACTTAGAGCACAAGAGAGAAAGCGTATTCCAACTGTATTAACAAAAGAAGAGGTTTTTAGAATTATAGATGAGTTAAGTGGTATCTATAAACTAATTGTACAAATGATGTATGGCTGTGGGTTAAGAATGCAAGAAGCTTTAAGCCTAAGAATAAAAGATATAGACTTTGATTATAACAAGGTTTATATCTGGGATAGTAAAAGTTTAACAGATAGAACAGTGCCGTTGCCACAAGCTTTAAAACAAGATTTAAGAGAGCAAGTTGCTAAAGTTCAAGAAATACATAAGCAGGATTTAAAAGCTGGTTACGGGAGTGTCTATATGCCATACGCACTAGAGAGAAAATATCCAAATGCTAAATTTGAAATGAAGTGGCAATTTTTGTTTCCTATGCGTAAAGTTGCTAAAGACCCAAGAAGTGATGTAATAAGAAGGCATCATGTACATCCTAAAACTTTAGGAAGAAATATTAAAATAGCTTCGATTAAGGCTAAAATTACAAAGAGAGTGTCTTCTCATATATTTAGGCATTCATATGCAACGCATCTTTTACAAAACGGAATAGATTTACGCTCTATTCAAGAGCTATTAGGACATAAATCTGTTGAAACAACAATGGTTTATACTCATGTGGTAGCTGAGTTAAATAAAGGGAAGGTGTTGAGCCCTTTAGATATGTGACTTTTGTATAAACTATACCGATAGTAATATGATTTTTTAAGGAATATAGGGTCGGTTTACCGCAATGCCATTGAATTAAGAATCTTTTTGTGTGGTAAGGGTACCGCACTCTACGATAAAATTGACTTTACAAGGGTGTAAGTGTCCTCACTGCACATTTAAAGGCTTAATTCATTGGCATTCCGGTTTACCATTAATAGGGGTCTAATAGGGGTCAGACGTTGAATCTCCACCTTATTAACGACAATTTAGGGTAGCCACAAGGGCGTACCACTACGGGTGTTAAAAAACTATTAATGCAAGAAGTGTCTTACAGTAGTAAAGTACATAGCTATGCCATGCTCGTTTGCGGCTTCTATAACCTCTTCGTCTCTAATGCTTCCGCCTGGTTGGATTATTGCTTTAACACCTGCGGTTGCTGCGGCATCTACTGAATCTCTAAATGGGAAGAATGCTTCGCTTGCTAGGCTAGAGCCTTCTATGCTTAAGCCTAGCTCTTTTGCTTTTTTGATTGCACATTGTGCTGCATCTACTCGGCTTGTCATTCCCATACCTACGGCTACCATTGCACCATCTTTAACATATACTACGCAGTTGCTTTTTGTTAAGCCTGCTACTTTCCATGCTATCTCTAAGTCGCTAAATTGCTCTTTTGTTGCTTCTAGTTTTGTAACACATTTTGCGTTTGTTACTTCGTTGTCGCAAATGCAGTCACTGTTTTGGAATACAAAACCGCCATCTATATGTTTAAAGTCTATTTTGTCGCCTGCTACTTTTAGTTTGTCGCTATCGTAACTAAATAGTTTTAGTCTCTTCTTCTTACTAAACTCTTCCAATGCATCATCTGTAAAGCCACCTGCTACTACAACTTCTAAGAATAGTTCGTTCATCTTTTTTGCTAGCTGGGCATCTACAATGCCATTTACTGCAACAACACCACCAAATGCAGATATTGGGTCGCACTTTAGTGCTTCGGTGTAAGACTCTAGCAAGCTATCTTTAAGGGCAAATCCACAAGGATTACCGTGTTTTACGATACATACAGCATCTCTGTCGCCAAAGCTTGTAGCAATTTTTATTGCACCGTTCATATCTGTAAGGTTATTAAAGCTAGCTTCGCCTTTTACTGCTTTGAAGTTTTCGCTAAAGAAGTTATCGAACTCATAAAGTGCACCGCTTTGGTGTGGGTTTTCGCCATATCTTGTATCGAATACTTTGCTTCCTACAATAAACTGCTTTGCTCCAAAACCGCTGTTGAACCTGCTGTTCATATAGTTTGCAATCATTGCATCGTATGCACCTGTGTGCTCGAATGCTTTTATCATTAAGTCTCTTCTAAACTCTAGTGTGTCGCTTTTCTCTTTAAGTGCTGTAATTACTTTAGAGTAGTCGCTACTGTCTGTAACAATTAAAACATCGTTAAAGTTTTTTGCAGCCGAGCGAACCATTGTAGGACCACCTATATCGATATTTTCGATAATTTCGTCGAAATCATCAGTTCTTTCTATTGTAGCTTTAAATGGATACAGGTTTACACATACTAAATCTATACCCTCAATACCCAACTCTTTAGCTTGTGATACATGTGCTTCATCGCCTCTTTTGTGTAGTATTCCACCATGAACATATGGGTTAAGTGTCTTTACACGCCCTTCGAAACACTCTGGAAATTTTGTAACTTTATCTATCTCTGTTACATTAACACCCTCTTCTTTGAGCTTTTTAAATGTTCCGCCAGTCGAGATAATCTCGAACCCTAAAGCCTCTAGCTCTTTGGCAAACTCTACTATACCTGATTTGTCACTAACACTTAGAAGTGCTCTCATTAGATATCCTTAAAAATAAAATATTCGCAATTATATCTAATCTCTCTTTATGTATAATATGCCAAAAGAACTCTAAAGGCATAAAATGATTATAATTCCTGCAAGAGTAGCATCTTCTAGGCTACCAAATAAAGTTTTGGCAGATATTGGTGGTTTGCCAATGGTTATACGCACTGCAAAGGCGGTTGAAGCAGTAGATAATGTAGCTATTGCAACAGATTCGCAGGAGGTGTTAAATATAGCAAAAGAGCACGGCATAGAGGCAGTACTTACAAGTAGTAGTTGCAAATCTGGAACCGATAGAATTTATGAAGCTTCACAAAAACTAAACTTAGCAGATGATGAGATAGTAATAAATGTACAAGCAGACGAGCCATTTATCGAAGAGAGTGTAGTTAAAAGTATGCTAGATTTAACTACAAAGTATGCAAGCAATAGCGAAGTAGTTGCTACAACTTGCTACAAAATAGTCTCAAAACATGAAGCCAAAGACCCAAACTTAGTAAAAGTGGTAACTAATTTGGATAACATAGCACTATACTTCTCTCGCTCTCCTATCCCGTACGATAGAGATGATAATTTAAATGAGTACAAAGCACACTTAGGGCTTTATGGTTTTACAGTTAGCAAATTAGAGATGTTTTGCACAATGCAAGCTGGAGTACTTGAAGATATAGAGAAGCTAGAGCAGTTAAGAGTACTAGATAATGGCTACAAAATTGCACTAACAGAGGTTAAAAGCAAGAGTTTTGGTGTTGATACACAAGAAGATTTAAATAGAGCTAAAAAACTACATACAAAAGGAGATATATGAAACTAGTAGATTCAATAGGTTTAGGAGTTGCGGGTAACTTTGCAAACCACTTAAAGCAAGCAGGCGAGCTAAAAGATTTTGAAAATGTAAAAACAGAAGAGGAGAATGCACCAAAAGGGATATTCCCTTTTTATTTGCCAAATTCAGATACATTTTTAGGTATATACCCAATATGTGATGAGAAATTAGAGCTTCCAACTTACGAAGCAAATGCACAAGTAGAGCCAGAGATTGCTATATATTTCGAAATTGTATATGATGAAAATCAAAAGGTTACAGACTTAATAGCTAAAAAATTCACAACATTTAACGACTGCACAATTAGAAAAGATGGTGCTAAAAAAATTTCTGAAAAAAAGAGCTGGTCTCCACGCTCTAAAGGTATTGCAAAAAATTGGATAGATATAGATAAATTCGAAGTTGGCGGAGTAATGGATAACTACCACTTATGCTCTTACGTAAAAAGAGATGGCACACTGCACCAATACGGAGTAGATGCACCACTACTTGGATACTCATACTTCTATACAAAACTAAAAAAGTGGCTAATAGACAAAATGAATAACCAAGCAGACTTTGGTCCACTAGAGGATATATCTACACATTTAAAAAATAGTAAGTATCCAAAAAGTGCTATTGTAACAATCGGTGCAACTGCATACGAAAAATTTGGAGAAGAAAACTACTTGCAAAGTGGGGATGAGATTTTTGTAATCACTTACAATAAAAACAGATGCGATAACTCTTTGCAAGAGCAAGAGGGTAAAATAATTTTGCACCAAAAGGTACTTTAGGATAAACTCCTATTGCTCCTTAAGGTTAAAATCTGAACTAACAACTTGCATAATTTTCAGAAATATTAGACTGAAGTCTCACTTCCAATTAATTTAATAGAAGTTATACCCATCCTATACCAATACAATATAGTCAAATAATTACATCTGTGCGGCTTTTCCTAAATCCCACATAGGCATAAATATACCAAGAGCTAGTAGCAATACAAGACCTGCAATCATTGCAATCATAATTGGTTCTATATATGCTGATAGATTATCTATTAAACTTTGGAATTTCATATCATAATATCCAGTAACTTTTTCAAGCATTCTATCTAACTGTCCACTACTTTCACCTGCTTTTATCATCTGTATTGTCATATTTTCAAATAGACCAGTCTGCTCAAATGATTCTGAAAGCCCTACACCTCTTCCAATATTTGTATTTATAGTTTCAAGCTGTTTTTTAATATAAGTATTTTCAACAACTCCCAAGGCTGTAGAGAGTGCATCAGAAACTGGAATACCAGCTTTTATAAGAGCACCAAATACCAATGTATAATTATACATATTTGCTAAATAAACAGTTTGTCCAACTAAATAAAATTTCGGATTTGCAAGTATTCTATCCACATTAAAGCGAAAATTTACACTATTTTGATAAAAATATCTAAAAGCAAAAAAACCAATTATAGTACATCCAATTAAGTAAAATCCATAATTTCTAAAAAAACTCTCTGTTGCAAGCAAAAATTTAGTAGCAGCTGGTAAATTTGCACCTAATTCTGCAAATATTTCTCTAAATTTAGGTACAACAGCCATAATTACAGTTATAAATGCTGCTACTAAAGCTACAATTACAGTAATTGGATATCTCATAGCTTTTTTAAATTTAGCTTTATTATCTCTTATATTCTCTAAAATATCTGCTAGCTTATGGTAAGCTTCCGGAAAGTTACCAGTGGTCTCACCAAGTTTTGTCATAGCCATAACAATATGCCCCATCTGCTCTTTGTGAGGTTCAAGAGCTTGAGACATACTTTTACCAGCATTAATATCATTTGCAACAGATGAGAAAATCTCTTTAGTAGCAGGATTTTTACTACTAGCTACAATATCTTCCAAGACATCATGTATTGCGATACCTGCATCTGTCATTACTGCTATTTGTCTAATATTAGATATCTTTTCATCTATAGATATCTTCTTATTAAACATACTATTAAAATTTTTTGCTATATCTTCAAATGTCTCATTTATAGGAGCAGAAGTCTCCTCTGTATTTATTACAAGTATATTATTTTTTTCTTTTTTTACAATTGCAGAAGCTTCAAATTTATTATTTGCTTTAACAATTTCATTTAATTTGACACCTCTTGATAAATACTCTACTTTATAATACATTCCTATAACCTAGCCACTCTAAATATTTCATCTACTGTAGTTTTTCCATCTAAAGCCTTTTCTATACCATCTTCAAACATAGATACAAAACCCTCACTCTCTGCTTGTTTAGTTAACTCTTCTTTCGTTGCATCGTTTGCAATCATTCTAGCTAGAGTATTACTAACTGTTAATACTTCAGATATCATTTCTCTACCTGTATAACCTGTATTATTACACTCTTTACAACCTCTACCTTTGTAGAATGTCATCTCTCGACCTTTAGGAATATAATATTTAATCTCTGATAAAATTGTTCCACCTATTGTAACTCTTTCTTTGCAATTTGGACATATCTTTCTAACCAATCTTTGTGCTTGTATAGCAACCAATGAACCACTTACAAGATAACTTTCAATACCCATATCCACCATTCTAAAAATTGCAGAAATAGCATCGTTAGTATGTAAAGTAGAAAGTACTAAGTGCCCTGTCATTGCTGCTTGTATAGCAATTCTTAATGTTTCAGTATCCCTAATCTCACCAATCATAATTTTATCTGGATCTTGACGCAGGATAGAACGAAGTGCAGAAGCAAAAGTTAACCCGGCATTATTATTTACTTGAACTTGCTGTATACCACCCATTTGATACTCTACAGGGTCTTCTACTGTAATTATTTTATCTTTTACACTTTTGATAGCATTTAAAGATGCATAAAGTGTAGTTGTTTTACCACTACCTGTTGGTCCTGTTACTAAAACAATACCATATGGAGTTGTAATACCCTCTTTAAACTTTTTATAGCTCTCATCATTCATTCCCATATCTTCAAGAGTAATTAAAGTTTTAGATTTATCCAAAATTCTCATAACTATAGATTCACCAATAAGCGTAGGTAGTGTTGAAACACGAAAATCGAACTCTTTATCTATAACTTTTGCAGAAAATCTACCATCTTGAGGCTTCCTTCTTTCTGCAATATCCAAATTTGATAAAAGTTTAATTCTAGAGGCAAGAGGACCAAAAACAATTTTATCAAAAATAAATTTTTGTTGCAACATACCATCTATTCTATCTCTAACAATACAATTTTTTTCAGTCACTTCTATATGGATATCACTAGCCCTTCCTACTATAGAACTTTTTAAAATTAAATCTATAAGTTTTAAAACAGCTGGTGATTCATTATCATCACTATCTGCACTAGTTTTTAAATCTTTTTTTATCTCCTCTACATAACTTCTTAAACTTTCATATGTTTCAATTTGTATAAGTTTATCTTTTATATCACTAGCTTGAGAAAGACCAATTTTAACAATTTTTTTTGGGAAAAATCTATTAATAGCATCTTGAGCTGCCAAATCAAAAGGATCTGCAAAAACAACAAGTACATATAAATCATCTTCTTCTACTGCAATAGCTCTATTTTTCAAAAGAAGAGAAGTGGGAATTTTTTCTAATAAAGAACTGTCTATCTCCTTACTAGATAAATCTACATACTCGATATTCAAACTTTTAGCTATATATTTATAAAGCGATACCGTATCAATACCTTCTTGATACAATGATTCTATAATATCAAAAGATATAACACCTTTTCTAATATTTTTAAAAATAAATTCATAAAGTGTATTTTCATCTAGCATACCGTTATCTATTAGTAAGCCAAGACTTATTGTACTATTTTTATGCGATGAAATATAGTTAATTAAATCATCTTTACTAACAACTCCATCTTTAATTAATAGTTCAATAATTTTATTCATAAGTTACCTACTAAAATGGTTTACCAAATCTAATTTTCTTTAGTAACTCTTTTGCTTTAACAGAATTTGTTTCGTCATAATATGATTGCAAAACTTTAATTGCATCTTTTCTAAATCCTTGTTTTGCTCTAGATTTAGCAAAAATCAACCAACTTTCTTCTATATCACCATCTATATTATTAGTACTAACCGCCCAACTCTCTGCTTTTTTATAATCACCTTTTTTATAATAAATTTTTGCCAATTTTAGTGAATCTTTAGGATCTTGATAAGATTTAAATCTATCTTCAATATCGGCTATTTTCTCTCTATCTTGTATATCTTCTTTACTTTGATTTGGAATTAATATATCTTCATATTTTTTCTTTATCTTTTTTTTATCTTTAGAATTAAAACCTATTACTCTTATATCATCATCAGGCACATTAGGCTCAACAATCTCTGCTTTGCTAATATCGATACCATTATCATTTTGTGCATTATTTGCCTGCTGAGGAGTTGCTTTAACATTAACTAATGAATTTGTATTATTTACTTTTTTAATAATAATTGCACCATTATTAGATTTAGTATTTATATTACTTTGTGCTGTTTGAGTAGTTTTTACAATAACTTTCTTATTTGATTTATTGAGATAAGTAGATAATAATAATCCACTCCCAATGAGTAAAACAGTTGCAATACTACCTATAATAATAGGTTTTTGAATCTTTTTTCTTTTATATTTACGCCATTTTTTTTCTAATTCTGGAATATCATACATCAATAGCTCCTGTTGCGATTGCTGCCATCTCTAAAAATTTTTGCGAAAACTTATCTCTTGTAAATTGAGATGGGTCATTTTTCTCATAGTATTGATATATCTCAAAAGTAGTGTACATCAATTTACTACAAGCTCTAAAGTTACCATTTGTAATTTTATAAATAAAATCAATATTTTTCTGTTTTATCTGATTTGCAATTTCAAATTGATTAAATTTTAAAAGTCTTTGGTGTATATATGTTTTTAACTCATCTTTTGTAGCATTTTTAAGCTCAATAGAACCCCAAATTCTTGTTTGAAAATGCGATTTTGCAATAACATCTTCATCATTAGTTTTATGTACTGCAATAACAAATCTAACAACACCAGTATCTGATAAAACTCTAATCTCTTCTAAAATTTTTTTAGGATACAACTGTGCTTCATCTAATAAAATAATAATTTCTCTTTGACCTTTTATAACTTTACAAAATTCAACAAATGTATTAAAGTCAACTTTATTATTTTTAGGCATAGGTTTTTGTATTAATATAGCAAAAAGTTTTCTAAAGAACTCCTCTTCGTTTAGAATTGGAGAATCTATATAGTGTATCTCTTTTTGATACTTCTTTTTCTCATATATTTTTTTAAGTAATAAACTCTTACCTGTACCTGGTTCACCATATAAAAGCATAAGTTTAAATGGTTTTTCAAAAGCCATTTCCAACTCTTCGTAAGCCATCACAGAACCTGGAAGTTCTACATAACTATCTAAATTAATTTCATCTATAAAACACTCTTTAGCTACATTAAAATAACTCACTTTACAATACTCCTGTATCCTAAGTTTTTAAGTGATAAACTTTTATTTCCACCTGTAATTCTTGGTGTAATTATCACAACTAATTCTTCAGTCTTTTTAATTTTACGAGTTCTTTTAAAAGCCTCCCCTAATAGTGGAATTTTGCTTATTAAAGGAACACTTGAATCGACTGAACTCTCTGCTGTTGAGATTAATCCACCAAGTATTGCATGTTTGCCATTTCTAACTTTTATTACAGTAGAAATTTGTCTTCTAATTAAATCTGGTGGCATTGTTCTAGACTCAGACCTTCCAATAGGACCATCAGTTTCTGTAATAGATGGATTAATCTTTAATGTAATCATACCACGTTTATCGATTTCAGGAGTAATATCTAACAAAATTCCAGCAAATACAGAGTCTATTGTTTCGTTGGTTGTTGTTTGCCCTGAACTATTTGATGACGAAGTACTACTTTTAGTTTTATAAAATAATTCTCTACCAACACTGATTAAAGCTGGTTGATTATTAAGAGTCATTACTTTTGGATTAGATACTGTTTTAACTGTACCTTGTGTTTTTAAGTACTTAATTACATCACTTATGGTTGCATGTCCTCTTGTTTCAAAAAGCTTAGCGTTACTTGGCTTTGTTCCAAGTCCATACTTTGCTTCTGTAATTTTATCACCTTCAGTTTTCCACTCAGACATATTTTTTTGACTCATTACAATACTATTTACTGTAAAATCCTCTAAACCATATAATTGACTCCAATCTATACCAGTTTGTCTGTCGTTATTAAGTGTCACAGATAGAATTTTAACATCTATCATTACCTGTGTCTTAACTTGCTTTGCCATTGATGATATATATTTTGATACCCTTCTTATTTGTCTAGGCGTACCTGTAACAGTAATTAAACCAGCTTCTGGATCAACAATTGGTTCAGTAGGATTATATTGCCATATATTGCCATCTGCATCTACCCATGAACCACCTTGTCCTTTTGTAAAATGCATACTGCCATCACCAGCAGTTACTAAAATTTGATGTACCTCTTTTTTTAATTTAGACCAAAAATTAAAATTATCATCACTACTAATAGTCATACCACTACTTGAGCTTGTTGTCTTACTTTTAGCTTTACCTGCATTTGCAATATTTATATTAGCACTACTGCTACCTCTTCTATCACTTGCAATATAATGAATTTTAAAAGTTCTTGTAGTTAAATATGAAATAAATAATTTATTATTTTTTAATTGATAAGTTAAATCATTATCACTAAGAACAGTATTTAAAAAGTTATCTAAAGATGTATTTTTTAATCTAATATAGTATAGTTTCTTTTTTAATCTTTTTTGAGCAAGTGCATCTTTAACTATAATACTTAAGCCACATGTCTCTGCAATATTATCTATAGCATCTGCAATAGAAAGCTCTTTTTTTATTGTAACTGAAAAATGTTCATTACTGCAAGTATTCGCACTTAATGTAGTCAAATTTAAAGTTGCTAATAATGCAACTGTTGCTAGTTTCATCTTTTTCATACTTTACCTACCTAATCTTATTTTTATTTTAGCACTATTTTGTTTGAAGAAAATTAATTTTGTCTTTTTCCCATCTTTTAAATATACAGAATCATCCATGATATCCATAAGTTTATATAAACCTATATTTTCACCTTTTTTTACCCATTTTCCATTTATATATGCACTATTATTTACTATAGCAGTTAAATCAAATGTTTCATCTTTGGGTTTAAGTATAGTTTTATTTTTATCTGTACCATTTGTATCCACAACTATCAATTTAGGCATAGGAGATTGAATCGAAACTAATTTATTTTTTGGTATTTTAGCTTCTCTTTTAGAGTTAATTTTAGATATCATATCATCTATACTATCTGCATTTAAAGTACTTAACAATAGTAAACTACAAGCTGTTACTAATTTAATCATGGCTTAATCCCCCAAACAGATAACTTAATATCAGCTTTTGGCTCATTATCTGTAGCTGTTAATTTAACTCTGCTAATATTTGCAACAAGCTTTGTCTGCTCTAAATCATTCATAAATGATAATATTTTTCCATATTTACCTTGACATTTAATATCAATATCTAATACTTTAGCAAATGTTCCATTTTGGTCTAAAATAGTATTACTTATACTAAATACTTTTAAATTATTACCTTTTGCTTTAGACGCAATATTATGCAAAAATTTAGACCAATTATCTTTCGTATAAAGTACTCCACTAAGTTTTTTCATAGCCCCATTTAATTTTCTTAAATCAGCTCTATAAGAATTTAAATCTCTTCGTTTATTAACAATTTTTTTATCTAACTCTTTTATCATATAATCTCTGTCACCATTAACAGTTATAGTTCTTAAAAAACTTTTATCAGAGTCTATTTTAGTTGTTAAATTTCTATTAGTACTCTCTTGTTGTTCTCTATATTGACTTGCCATCGGTGATAAAAGTGTATATAATAAATAACCAATTAAGAATGATACCATTATAACCATTAGCCACACTTCATTTGTTTTTCTACTATTATAATAATTATCTAATTTATCTATAAGGCTCATTTGCTCTCCTTTATAAATTCTAATTTAACAACACCTTTATAGATATTCTCTTTAGGATAAAATACAATATCCTTAATATCAACATTAGATATGTTTTTATCAAATTTCTTTACTAGCTCTTTTATAAATGCTGTTATCTCTTTATCATCTTTTGCTTCAACTTCTATGTTGTATAAAGAATCAGAAACATCTATAAATCTACTCTTAATACTGTAACCTTTTAAAACATTTGTAATTAATGCTAATTGTTCAGAACGCAATTTATACTTAAATTTTTTATCATAAACTGTAGTCAATTCACCTTTCTTATGATTATACAAATTTTTCATTTTATCTATTGCTGTACTTAAAGCTTTAACTTCTTCTCTTTTTTGCTTCAATTTATTCTTGTAATCATTAACTATAGCTGTAAGTTTTTGCTCTTTACTAGATAGTAAAACATTATTAGCTTGGGTAGTTACACCAACAAAGTAATCGTAGATAATTGGCACTGCAAAGAGTAAAATTGTTCCTAAAAACAGCATAATAATTTTACCAGCCGGACGCTTTGCAAGTGGTTCAGGTTTAGGATATGGAGTTAAATTAGCTACTTCTAACAAACCTTCATTAAGATCTACACCACTCATTGCCATCAATGCATGCATTGGGTCTATAGCAACTTTTGGATCTTCTTTTGTATAAATTGAGCTAAGTGGCTTACCCTCTAAATTTAAATAATTAGATACATAAGTTTCAATACCAGAAATGTACCCCCAACTAAAACCAATATATCCAACTTTGATATTTTCTAAATCATATGCTCTTTTTGTATAAATTAAAACATCATTAATATTTAAAAAACACTCGTTTACTACAGATACTAATAACTTTCTATATCTATCTTCAGCACTTTTAAGCCCATCATTTTCCAATAACTCTTTAAACTGCTCTTTACTCAAAGGTACATCTTGAGCAAGTTGACAAAATCTATCATACATATTTGATAGAGAGAATTTAATTGATTTAGAATATAAATACTCTCCATTATGATAAAAAGTTACAAAAGCATCATACTCTCCAAAATATATAAATACATCAGTATTATTTTTATTTAATTTTCCATCTTGATATAATACTTTGTAAAGGAGAGGAGCAGGTATAACATAATCAATATATTTAGTTTTTTTTACAATTGGTTGCAGTATCTGTTTTAAACTATTTTTATCAGCTATTAAAACTTGATATTTATCTTGGTTAGTTCTTAAAGCAGTTTTAACAGGATAAACTTCGTATTCAATTGCTGGATCTAAGCGAAGTTCTTCATAAACTTTGTCTGTTATAATATCTTGTGTATGATCTTGAGGAATATTTTTACTTAACTCTATTGGTTCAACAATTAAATCTCTGTTAGCCAAGTAAGAGATTATAATATCATTTTTTGAAATCTTTATCTTATCCGCAAGAGTAAACTTACCATTAGAAAGTTTATAACTTCTATTGCTATATATATCAACCGTTACAATCGAATTATTATCTCTTCTCTTCACTATTTTACCCTAATATTGACAGTTAGCTAGATTATATATTGTATAATATTAAAATCTACTTAACTAACAAAAAATAGTGCTTTTTACGGTTATTTATAACAATTATATGGGTAAATATTGGCTATTAAAAAACATAACCTAAATCTTCTAATAAATCTTTACTCTTACTCCATCCTTTTTTAACTGTTACATTTAAATCTAAGTATATCTTTTTACCAGAAAACTCCTCCATCTCTTTTCGTGCATACATACCTACTCTTTTAATACTTTGTGCACCTTTTCCTATAATCATACGCTTTTGAGTATCTTTCTCTACAACTATAGAGGCTGTAACTACATCCATATTCTCTTGTTCATCTATCTTATCTATTACAACATCACTCTCGTATGGTATCTCGTCGCTTATTTTCTCAAATATAGCTTCGCGTATTAACTCTTTATATATATCTCTTACATTCTCTGTAGTTAAAAGTTCGCTATCGTAAAGCCAAGGGTGTTCAGGCAGATACTTAGCTACCTCATCAAGAAGTTGCTCTTTACTACCACCTCTTTTAACACTAAATGGAATTATCGCTTTAAATTCGTTAGCATACTTACTATACTCGCTAAGCTTCTTTAATACCTTTTCGTTTGTAGCTCTATCTACTTTTGTTAAAATTACAATATGTGGAATATTTTTATTCTTTCTAAGTTCTAAAAACTCTTCATAGTGGCTAATTGGGTCATTAATAGGTGCCAAAAATAGATGTAAATCACTATCGCCCAAAGCTTTTAAAGCTTCATCTAACATAAACCTGTTTAACAACTTCTCTTTTCTATGAATACCAGGTGTATCTACAAATATTATCTGCGTATTTTTATGCATTACAATAATATTCATTCTCTTTCTAGTAGCCTGTGCCTTCTTAGAAACCATCGCCAACTTATACTCTGCTAAATGGTTTAGTAGCGTACTCTTACCAGCATTTGGTCTCCCAACCACCGCCACAAACCCAGCCTTTTGCTTTTTCTCCATTTTATACCTTATATTATTTTATTATACTTCTTGCAAAACTCTATAAATACACCTATATGGTTTTGTAAGAAGTCTATTACCCCTGTAGAATGCGGTACCCTTACCGCACCAAAACTTCCAAACACTCTATTAAATTTCGCTTTATCACGTAGGGTCGGTTTACCGACCATAAACCCAGATTATGTAATTGGTCGATAAATCGACCCTACAAATACAATAGTAAAAAGGTGCAGTAAGGACACTGCACCCTACCGCTCACTACCCACTAACAACTAACCCCTAGTCACTAAAGTATATACCGTGTACTATCTTCGCTCTCGACTAAAGAGCCTAGCTTCTCATCTACTAACTCTTTTTCAATAACTACCTTTTCTCCACTCTTGCTGTCTGCTTCAAAGCTTAAATCTTCTAGCAGTCTCTCCATTACAGTATGCAGTCTTCTCGCACCTATATCTTCAGTTTTCTCATTTGCCAGTGCTGAATACTCCGCCAAAGCTCTTAATGCCTCTTCGCTAAACTCTACCTCTACACCCTCTACACCTAAGAGTGCTTTGTATTGGTTAATCAAAGAGTTTGCAGGCTCTGTTAATATTCTATACAACGCCTCTTTATCAAGAGAATCAAGCTCAACCCTAAGCGGAAAACGCCCCTGAAGTTCAGGAATCAAATCGCTTGGCTTACTTAAGTGGAAAGCCCCAGCCGCAATAAATAGAATATGGTCAGTATCTAACTGCCCTATTTTGGTTTTAACACTACTACCCTCTACAATCGGTAACAAGTCTCTTTGCACACCCTCTTTGCTTGGATCTTGGCGAGAGCTAGAGTTTGCACTTACAGCAATTTTATCTATCTCATCAATAAATATAATTCCACCACTTCTAGCACGCTCTAAAGCTTTTGTTTTTAGTTCCTCTTCGTTAAGCAACTCTCTTGCTGCTTCAGAAGCTAAAATCTTCTTGGCATCTTTTACACTTACCTCTTTTTTTTTCTTCTTATTCATTCCACCAATTACTTTAATAATCGACTCTTGCACCTCTGCTACATCTGGTGGAACATTTGGGCTAGATGCTATATCAAAACTCATCTCTGCAACATCTATCTCTATTTTTAGGTGGTCTAACTCGCCTTTTGCAAACTGCTCTTGCTTTTTGGCAAATGCTCTATCGTAATCTGCCAACTTCTCTTCACTAGCCCCCTTAGGTAGTGGTGGCAGTAATTTTTCGATAATTTTATTCTCTACATAAGCTTCTATCTTCTCTTTGTTATTCTCTGCCTCCTCTTTTTTAACAAGTGCCAAAGACTCCATAGCCAAATCTCTAATCATCGACTCAACATCTCGCCCTACAAATCCAACTTCGGTATATTTACTAGCCTCTACCTTAACAAATGGCAAGCTCATCATTTTAGCTAAGCGTCTTGCAATCTCTGTTTTTCCAATACCCGTACTACCAATCATTAAAATATTCTTAGGTGTAACCTCTTGTGCCATTGTCTCATCTAACTGCATTCTTCGCCAGCGATTACGCAATGCAATAGCAATAACTCTTTTAGCATTGCCCTGCCCTATTACATACCTATCTAAATACTCTACAATCTGTTTTGGTGTCATATTCTCTACCACATTCTTGCTCACTACTTTAACTCCAGTGTCTTAATATTTGTATTTGTATAGATGCAAAGCTCGCCAGCAATTTGCAAGCTCTCTTTTACAAGCTCTAACGGCTCTAAGTTTGCATGTCTCTTTAATGCTCTAGCAGCACTAATAGCAAAGTTTCCACCACTTCCAATAGAAGCCAACTCGCCATCTTCAGGCTCTACAACATCACCAGTACCACTTAGTATAAATATATGCTCTTTGTTAAGTACCAACATCATAGCCTCTAACTGTCGCAAATGCTTATCGCTTCGCCACTGCTTAGAAAACTCTATAACCGACTTTAATAAATCGCCACGCTTTTCAGACAAAATAGCTTCGAACATATCAAACAATCTAAAAGCATCTGCCGTACTACCTGCAAAACCACCAAGAACTTTACCATCGTTTAGAGTTCTAATCTTAGTAGCATTACCCTTTAAAATTGTATTACCAAAAGTAACCTGCCCATCACCACCTATTACAGCACCCTTGTCGCTTTTATAAGCAAGTATGGTTGTAGCCTCAAACATCTCTTAAACCCCTACTACATTTACTTTTAATTTAGCGTGTATCCCATGCCCAAGTTTTACATCTACCTCAGTAATACCCTCGCTTTTAATAGGCTTTTTAAGGTGTATCTCTTTTTTATCAATATCCATACCACGCTTTTTTAACTCTTCTGCAATTATTGTATTTGTAACAGAGCCCTTAATACCAACAGGTGCTTTCTCTCTCTCGATTTTAAGCTCTTCAGACTCCAACTTAGCTTTGTAGCCTTCAAATTTAGCAATCTCAGCAGCAAGCTCTGCTGCCTCTTTAGCCTTTTGCTCTTCCCAATTTTTTACAACCTCAGGGGTAGCAAGCTTTGCAAACCCTTTATTAATTAAAAAGTTTTGCCCATAACCATCTTTAACCTCTTTAATCTCTCCAGCTTTCCCTAAAGTTTTTACATCTTTTACTAATAATACTTTCATAATTTATCCTTTCTATGTGTGAAGCTTAGAGCTAAGAGCATAGAGCATAGAGCTAATTGTGCGACTTCGTCGCGTTTTAAATATTGTGGATTTCGCCACATTAAAAAGAAGCGAAGCTACTTTGTTAGCTCTTGGCTCTGAGCTCTCAGCCCTTAGCTCTATGCTAAAAGCTACAAGCTTTAAGCATAGTTAAAGTAGTATTTTACCCAAAAAACCAAATAAAGGCTAGTAATGTTCATAGATTTTAAGCTTGATAACTTAGAAAATTTTCCAAAAGAGTTAGAAATCCTACTAAATAGACATAAAGAGACTATAGACAACATCGCAAAAAATGCAACATCTTACCAAGATAGCATAAAAATCACAGAAGATTTAAACGAAGAGTTAGACCGTTTTTTTACGCCACTTTCCCACCTAAACAGTGTAAATAATTCAGAGGCGACACAAAAAGCTTACGAAGAGTCTATCCCCCTACTCTCTAGCTTCTCTAGCTATATTTCGCAACATCAAGAACTATACGAAAAAATCAAAAGCCTAAAGCCAAGTAACGAATTAGAGCAAAGAGTACTAGATTTAGAGATTAGAGACTTTAAACTATCAGGTGCCGAGTTAAAAGAAGCAGATAAAAAAGAGTTAGAGAGCATAAACCTAGAGCTTAGCCAACTTTCAAACAACTTTAGCCAAAACCTACTAAATGCAACAAACGATTTCGAGCTAATAGTAGAGCCAAAAGATGTAGAGGGCATGCCCCAAAGCGAAATAGAGCCAGCAAAAGTAGAGATAGAAGGCAAAACAAAATACCGCTTTACCCTACAGATGCCAAGCTACATAGCATACCTAACTTATGGACCAAACCGCGAAATACGCGAAAAGTTATACAGAGCCTACAACACAAGAGCTCCACAAAACCAAGAGGTAATAGACAAACTACTAGAGCTAAAACTCAAAAAAGCAAACCTGCTAGGCTACAAATCATACGCACAGTACGCCCTACAAACAAGAGACGCTTCTAGCGAAGAGGAGGTACTAAGTTTCCTAAACGAACTACTAGACTCATCAATCCCACAAGCCAAAGAGGAGATAGCACAGCTTAAAGTATTCGCCAAAAAGCTTGACGGCATAGAAGATTTAGCACCATACGATACAGCCTACTATAGCCAAAAACTAAAAAAAGAGCTTTTCGACTTCGACGACAGCCAAACAAAACCATATTTCGAGCAAAATGCAGTACTAAACGGAATGCTAAAACTAACAGGCGAGCTTTTCGATGTAGAGTTCAAAAAAGCAGAAGCACCAACTTGGCACGAGAGCGTAAAAGTTTACGACATAGCACAAAATGGTAAAATATTCGCAAGAATATACTTCGATTTAGAAGCCCGCGAGAGCAAAAGAGGCGGAGCATGGATGCACAACTGGCAAAGCCACTATATAGATGCAAAAGGCAAAGAGCAATTAGCATCTGCATTCGTAGTAGCCAACTTCTCACCAGCAAGCAAAGAGCAAGCAAGCCTACTAAGACACGACGATGTAGTAACACTTTTCCACGAAATGGGACACGCAATCCACCACCTATTTAGCAAAGTACCAGAGCGAAACATTAGCGGAATCGAAGGTGTAAGTTGGGATGTAGTAGAGTTCCCATCGCAATTTTTAGAAAACTTCGCCTACGAAGCAAGCATTTTAAAAGAGTTCGGCTACCACTACCAAAGCAAAGAGCCAATACCACAAGAGCTATTAGAGAAAATTAAAGCCAGCAAAAACTTCCAAGCCGCCCTATTTATCCTAAGACAAGTAGAGTTCTCGATATTCGACTTCCAACTGCACCAAAAGCTCTACCAAGGCGAAGAGGTAAACAAACTAATAAACCAAATACGCCAAAAAACAGCCCTTTTAGCAGTGCCAGATTATGTACGCTTCGAACACGGCTTCGCCCATATATTCGCCGGAGGCTACGCCGCAGGCTACTACAGCTACAAATGGGCAGAAGTATTCAGTGCCGATGCATTCTTCGAGTGCCTTAAAGATGGCGAATTTAACAAAACAAGAGCCAAAGAGTACAAAAAAAACATACTAGAAAAAGGCTCAAGCAAAGAGATGAGCGAACTATACAAAGAGTGGCTAGGCAGAAGACCACAGCCGAGTGCTTTATTGAAGTTATATGGAATAGATAAATAATTAAGAGTGAAGAATTACAGCAAACTTATTTGCTGTTCCTGCACAATTTACTCTCGTCCGTTTCAATAACTCATAAGCAGTATAAGATTCAAGCTTTTGCATAGTTTTGCCAATATCTTTACTACTTGCAATTAAGTGTAGATAATTTTCTAAAATTACATAAGCATATATTTTCATGTTATCTTGCTTTTGTAGATACTTTAAACTATCTATAATTATCTGTACACTATCTTTGTTTGTAAATATAGGAAAGCCAATGCAAAATTGTGTAAGTTAGAAAGTACGGATGTGTTGGTTCATATATTTTATATCTGCTAATACCCATAGAGTTAGTTTATCATTTTTTTGGTTATATGTGCTTTATTTTGGGTGATTGGGTTAGCACATGCATCCCAAAGCTGGAGCTTTGGGAGAAGAGAAAAGATGAGTTTTTTTCTGAAGCTTAAAGTATGAATTGTGTTATGGAATTATTTGGGAAGAAAAAATAGACTTGACTTTGTACAACACTATATGTTATACTATTATATGATTAAAAGTTTCAAAGACAAAGAGAGTGAAGAGTTTTACATAACCGGTAAAAGCAAAAAACTACCGCCAAATATTCACAAAGTTGCATTAAGAAAATTAGATTACCTAAATAGTGCATTTACGATAGACGATCTAAAAGTACCTCCTGCTAACCGTTTAGAAAAACTAAAAGGAGACCTGAAAGAGTTTTACTCTATACGAATCAATAAACAGTATAGAGTAATATTCAAATTTAAAAATAGCGATGCTTACGATGTAAGCATTATAGATTATCACTAAGGAGAAAAGATTATGATAGAACTACAAAGAGAACCAACCCACCCAGGAGAGATATTAAAAGAGGAGTTTTTAGAGCCCTTAAATATTTCGCAAACAAAATTAGCTAAAGAGTTACACACCTCATTTCGTGCAATAAATGAGATAATAAACACAAAACGAGGAATAACAACAGAGATGGCACTAAAACTAGCCAAATTTTTCGGAACCACCCCACAACTATGGCTAAATCTACAAAACAGTTACGATTTATACAGAGTATCTAAAAAGAAGAGTGATGTTCTTGATAGTATTCACACAATAGGGGAAGTAGCATAAACAGCTTTTCTCTACAGCAAATTCATTTGCTGTTCCTGCACAATCTGAGATTTTCGGAAATAGAGATTTGTTTAATTGTAGTGTTAAGAAAATGCAACTGTCTGAAGCCAATAGGCTGAGTTTTGCATTTTTAACGGAAATTAAACAAATCTCCCGAAAATCTCATTTCTTGTGCGATTTTTTTGTTTCGTTTTTTCTAAAAAAAATGAAAGGAAAAGCCTATATAAGTTAAGAATTAGCGACAATAATGTACTATACAAGTGTATGCATTACGCAGTACAACTGCGTAACGAGGGGAGCCCAACATTCGTATTTCATATTCATACTACAAACCTTGCTATATTTAATATTTTAGCTACTTGTATTACTAACGACAAAATGTTTCTGCTACTTCATTTATAGACTTATTTTTATAGTCATCCCCCATATTTGATGCACCAGAATACCAAAAACCATTACTTTCTATATGTACTTCATAGATAGAACGACCATTTGTACATTTTATTACATACTGCTTTCCTAAACTAGTTGTTGAACCAACATAAACTTCTTTTACTCCTGCATTTGCTGTACTTAACAATATACCTAAAGCCATTACCGCCATTACTAATTTTTTCATTATCCACCTTTTTATCGTAATATTGTAGGAAACAATTTTCCTGCAAGTTTATTGTACCAAACTACCCCCCCCAGTCAAGTCTACATCTAGCTTTTTTTCTATTCAATTTTATATGCTACTTTAAGTAACAACTACAATAGAGGTCTAAATGTTGAATATCTACTTTCCCCTTGCTCCAAAGTGCAACTTTGGAGCACCAACAAACCCCTAACTATTCCTAAAATGCACCATTTTAAACCGATCACCCATAATAGTAGGAGCAATCAAAGTTTTAACCTTATCGGCTTGTGCTAAATATTGTGCTTGGGTTGCCATTTGGTGGTATTGTGATAGTATATCTATAATTCCAAACTCTACTAAGGCTCTTGCTTGGGTTTGGTATTTTACTAAGTTGTAACCTGCTCTCTCGAAGGCTTCTATTACTTGGGCGAAGTTTACATCGTAAGTTATGTCGGCTGTTTTGAATTGCTCTTTTAGCTCTAGCTCTTCGTCAAATAGTGGGTAGGTTTTGTGCTTGTTGTAAACCCTTATAGAGAAGTCGTTTCTTGCATATTTCTCGCCGTAGTCGAAGCTAATAAATTCGAAGTTTTTGGCACTATTTGCTACCTCTTTAGCGAACTCTTCGTAGCCTACGGCTATTTCGCCAGTTCTAAGCTTGTGTTTTTTGGCGAACTCTAACTCTTGTAAGTTTGCGTCTTGCCACTCTATTTTGTGTTCGTTTACTACTGCTATTTTGCCATCTTTGTAAAGCTCGCATGGGAAGGCGTCGAAGATTTCGTTGCTTACGAAAAAGGCATGCTCTAGGTTTAAATCGGCTAAGCTTTTGTAGTACTCTATTTTAACAGCGTCGCCAAAGTTCTCTTTAAAGTAGGCTTTTTGTGCTTCTATTACCTTATCTTGCCTCTCTACTATGCAAAATTGCATACTATTTAGCAGGCTTTCATCTTGCGAGTATAGCCAACGTATCATATCGCCCAGTAGGTAGCCTTGGTGGGCACCAATTTCTACTAATGCTGTGCTCTTTGGTAGTTTGCCACTGCTAATTTGCCCATAAAGATAGTTAGCAATCGAAGCACCAAAAAAGGCACTTGTGCTTACTGCTGTGTAAAAATCGCCCTCTTTTCCTATGAATTTAAAGCTTTTGTAGTAGCCATCTTCTCCATATAACCACTCTTGCATATATTCACTAAAACGCAATTTTGTTACCTCATCTTTGCATAAAGTTTTAATAGTTCTAACTGTTTTTGTACGCTAAAAATTTGAGCATCTAGTCTCTTCATTTTCAGAGAGTTTTTTAGTATTTTAACATCGTTTATACTCTTTTGCCCTGCTTTGTACAGGTTTCTTG
>Ga0256829_1000877_pt1 | contig 26819 bp, 24 predicted proteins | sample 131447metaG_FD_185979 | JGI IMG/M metagenome (GOLD analysis project Ga0256829, IMG submission 185979) | Hydrothermal vent microbial communities from Lau Basin, Pacific Ocean - 131-447 | ecosystem: Environmental > Aquatic > Marine > Hydrothermal vents | place: Pacific Ocean: Lau Basin | collected... | reverse complement strand
ATTATGCTTCAAGTCCAATCAGTGAGCAATCACAATCATATACAAATGGTGCTGGTTTAAATGGTGGTACAATAAATACATTTAATCTTTTAGGTTTCCCAGCTATTACTCAATCGCATTATGCAATTGGTGGAACTTACAAATTTAATGACAAAGCATCAGTTGATTTAGCATATACATATGCTCCTGAAGAAACTAATACTTATAAAAACTTCTTAAATCAAGATATTACTACTAAACATTCTCAAACAGGTGTAAGTGCACAACTTAATTACGACTTCTAGTCAGTAAGAAAAATAATTCTCCTTTCTTTTATACCGCCTTTTGGCGGTATTTTTCTCTTAATACTCTTTTAATTCATCTGATTTATCTTTTGTGAAATGTTATTCTGTGTAAAATATGTGAAGTTGGTTTTAAAAACAGAGAGAAGATTCTCTGCTTGTTTGTGGTGGTTACACCATTTTTGTTTGACGTTTGCCTTCTTTGATTTCACCGATAAGGTAAGAACCTTCTGCGGTAGCTAAAACTTTTTGCACATTTGCATCTTCTACGACAAGTATCATGCCCACACCCATATTGAATGCTCGAAACATTTCATCACGTTCTATATGCTCACTCATAAGTTCAAATATAGGGAGCACTTTTATAGCATCACGTTTTACTTCTGCCATTAAATGTTCAGGAAGTACACGAGGAAGATTTTCAACTATTCCGCCGCCTGTAATGTGTGCCATGGCTACTATTTCATTTTTGAGGGCTTTAAATGTTTTTACATAAATATTTGTCGGTGTTAAAAGAGTCTCAATAAGCGGTTTGCCGTTGAAATCATCTTCAAACTTCATATCCATTTTTTCAAAAAGAACTTTTCTAGCAAGAGAAAAACCGTTTGAGTGCAATCCTGAAGATGGAAGTGCAATAAGCTTATGTCCTGCACGAACAAGAGCTACTCTGTCCATTTGTGATTTTTCAGCCACACCGACTGCAAAACCTGCTAAATCATAATCGTCTTCAGAATACATTCCCGGCATTTCTGCCGTTTCTCCGCCGATTAAAGCACATTCGCTTTGTTTACATCCCTCAGCAATTCCCGCAACGACATTTGTAGCTACATTCACATCAAGCTTTCCTGTTGCATAATAATCTAAAAAGAAACTTGGTGTTCCAAAATTACAGATTAAATCATTGACACACATCGCAACGAGGTCAATACCGACAGTATTATGAATACCACTGTCTATGGCAAGTTTTAGTTTTGTTCCTACTCCATCAGTTGCTGCAAGCATTACAGGTTCGCTAAAACCTTTTGGCAGTTCAAATGCACCGGCAAAAGAACCGATACCACCTAATACTCCAGGAACTTTTGTACTCTTTACGAGTGGTTTGATGTTTTGGACAAAACTATTTCCCGCGTCTATATCTACGCCTGCATCTTTATAAGAAATTTGACTCATTATTTCGACTCCGAATCTTGTGGTAAATCACATTTTTTTGAAATGATACAAAGTGGACAAAAGTTCATTGCACTTGCTAAAAGAAGTATAAAGCCCAAATAAAACCAAGCTATACCAGTGACATATCCTGTAATTATAAGTGCAGTTCCAATAATAGCACGAAAAACTCTACAAAATTTTCTAATCTTGTTAAAATCCATCTTATACCTTTAAGTTTTTATAAATATTATGTAATTATAGCGATATTAAGTAAAATTAATCCAAATATGCTAAAATCGCTTTTAATTAATAGAGGCTGTTGCCCACAAGAGGAATTTTAAGAATGAAAGACTTTATATATAATGAAATGATGGTACATGTAGGATTGTGTACACATAAAGAGCCGCAAAACGTTTTAATCATCAGTTCAAACTCAGCCGGATTTATAGCAGAGATACAAAAATATAAAAATGATGATATTAGTTGTGACGTTATATCTGCAGATATAAATTTGCTTCGTGATGTAGCAGATAATAAATATGATGTAATCATATCAGAATTAGAGAGTGATGCCGCTATTTTGGCACATTATAATCGTGTACTTAATGATGACGGTCTTTTGGTAACGACACATCCTTCACTTGATGATGTCGCAGAAAATAAGAAGATAATGCAAATTTTAGGTAAATATGCCAAAATTGTAATGCCATATAGTCTTGGAAATAATGCAACTGCGATATTAGCTTCTAAAGCATATCATCCTACTGCTGACATTATACTCCAAAGAGTAGATTTACTTGATGATTTAGCATACTATAACTGTGACATTCACCCGGCTGCTTTTGCTACAGGCAATAATGTACGAAAAGAGTATTTGGGCATTATTAAAAACTAATGGCGTACGAGTATGCTATTGCACTTACAGGGGGGATTGCTACCGGAAAAAGTACGGTAGCCTCTCTTTTGGCTCTCAATGGAATGAGGGTGATTGATGCAGATATCATTTCACATGAAATTCTTGATGCTTCACTTAACTGGGTAAGAGATACTTTTGGCAGTGAATATATTAGTGGCTCAAAAGTTGACCGTGCAAAGCTTGGGGGTTATATTTTTTCACACTCGAAAGAAAAAAAAATCTTAGAAGATTATTTGCATCCAAAAATAAAAGCTGAAATTGAGCAACGCAGCGAAGATCAGGACCGATTTGAATTTCCTTATCTTATTGATATTCCACTTTTTTTTGAAAATGCAAATTATGATATAAAAGAGAGTGTTGTGGTATATACTCCTGCCGATATTCAACTTGAGCGTTTTATAAAACGTAATGCTTATACGAAAGATGAATCATTGAAGCGTATTGGCTCTCAAATGCCCATAGATGAAAAAAAGAGTAAAGCAACATGGGTAATAGATAACTCAAAGAACTTGAAACATCTTCAAAATGAAGTGGAACAGTTCGTAGAAAAAATTAAGGAGATATACAAAAAATGAAAATAGCAAAATATAGTGCAAATGGAAATGACTTTGTAATATTTCACTCACAGCTCAAAGAAGATAGAACAAAACTTGCAAAAACTTTGTGTCATCGTCAAGAAGGAATAGGTGGAGATGGACTTATAGTGGTTGTGCCTCACGAAAAATATGATTTTGAATGGGAATTTTACAATTCTGATGGAAGTCATGCCGATATGTGTGGCAATGGAAGTCGTGCCTGTGCTCATTATGCATACAATAATGATTTAGCTCCTGCAAAAATGAGTTTTTTAACAGGGGCGGGTGTTATTGGAGCCGAGGTGAGTGAAAACACACCTGCAGGTGCTATGGTGGAGAGTGAACTGACTCCTCCTGAAATACTTGATACCCAAATAGAATTTAATGGGCACTCTTGGTGGCTGATAAACACAGGTGTTCCGCATTTAGTGAGATTTACGGAGAGTATTGATACTTTTGATATTGAAGAGGCACGAGAGCTTCGTTATATTTATAATGCAAATGTAAATATTCTACATGTAGAAAAAGGAAATTTACGAGTTCGTACGTATGAGCGTGGTGTTGAAGATGAAACTTTGGCCTGTGGGACAGGGATGTCTGCTTGTTTTTACAGAGCTTTCAAAGAGGGGAAAGTACAAAACAACATAGAAGTCTATCCGACAAGTGGTGATACGCTTTATCTTGGTTACAATGGAAAAACTATAACCTTTAAAGGACAAGTGAAAAAAACTTTTGAAACAGAGTGGGAAATTCAATAAAGTTTTCGGAACCTAGGCTGTGCGACTTTAAAGACTAAAAGGCGAAGTTAAAGCATCGCTTCAAAAGAGCAAAAAAAGCTTTACATGTAAGCTTTTAAAGTCCTGCTGCTTCCACTATTTTTGCTTGATGATCGGCAATAAGTGGTTCAATGATTTCATCAAGTAAACCACCACTCATAATTTCATTTAATCTGTAAAGTGTTAAATTAATTCTGTGGTCACTAATACGGTTTTGTGGATAGTTATATGTTCTAATTCTTCCACTTCTATCTCCCGTACCTACCTGTGTAGCACGTGCTTCACTATCTTTTGCCTGTGCTTCTTGCATCTCTAAATCATAAAGTCTGGCTTTGAGAACTTTCATTGCTTTTTCTCTATTTTTATGTTGTGATTTTTGGTCTTGGTTGGTGACAACAAGACCTGAGGGCAAGTGCGTAATTCTTACAGCTGAATCGGTAGTATTTACAGATTGCCCACCACAACCAGATGAACGCATAACGTCAATTTTTAAATCATTTTCATTAATTTCAACTTCGACATCATCTACTTCAGGCATAACGGCAACTGTAATGGCAGAAGTATGAACACGACCTTGACTTTCTGTTTGAGGGACACGCTGTACGCGGTGTGTCCCTCCCTCGTATTTCAACCTGCTATAAACCTGTTCACCTTTGATGAGGGCAATAACTTCTTTGTATCCGCCTGCATCAGAAGGTGAAGTACTCATAAGCTCTATTTTCCATCCCTTTACATCCGCATAACGGGTATAAGCATCAAATAAATCTCCAACAAAGATTGCTGCTTCATCACCACCGGCACCGGCACGAAGCTCTACAATGATATTTCTCTCATCATTAGGATCTTTTGGCAGAAGAAGCATTTTTATTTCTTCTTCAATAACTAAGACCTGTGGTTCTAAATCTTTGAGCTCTTCTTTTGCCATATCTCCCATTTCTGGGTCTGAAAGCATCTCTTTTGAATCACTAATCTCTGCTATAAGAGATTTGTATTCTTTTGTTTTTTCAACGATTGGTAAAATTGAAGATTGTTCTTTTGAGAGTTCTGTCATTCTTTTAATATCAGAAGTGATGTCAGGTGAACTTAGCAATTCGCTAAGTTCATTATAGCGGGTGATAAACGGTGTAAGTTTATCTGCTAACATTTGTAGCTAACCTTATATTGCGTTTACAGATTTGTGTAGACGGCTTACTTTTCTCGCTGCAGTTTCTTTTTTCAAGATACCTTTGCTTACAAATTTATGAATTTGTTGGTTAGCAACTTTAAATGCTGCTTGTGCTTCTTCTTTGTTTCCAGCTTCTATAGCTGAGCTTACTGCTTTAACGATATTTTTAAGACGAGTTCTATAAAAACGATTACGTTCAGTACGAACGATTGTTTGGCGAATTCTCTTAATTGATGACTTGTGATTTGCCATTATTTCTGTCCTTTTGGGAAATTAAGTGCGAAATAATAGCTTAAAAATAATTAAAATTAAGTTAAAGGGTGGTAAAATATGCCGAATTTGTATAATAAGCATTTGATAAGCTTCACAAAAAGAGAGCGAATCCTCCCTTCGGTCTGAGTCTCTTTTTGTAAATCTTATAAAATGCACGGCAAATTGAATATTATTTGTGTGGAGTGAATATGAAACTATTTGGTACTGATGGTGTGAGAGGTGAAGCGGGTTCTTTTTTAAGTGCTCCTGTTGCTATGAAGGTGGCTATGGCTACGGGGATTTACTTGAAATCGTTCGCTGTGACAAATAGAATACTTGTGGGTAAAGATACACGTAGAAGTGGTTATATGATTGAAACTGCAATTGTAAGCGGACTTACGGCAATTGGGTATGATGTTATAGAGGTCGGTCCTATGCCTACGCCTGCCATTGCTTATATAACAGAAAATATGCGATGTGATGCCGGCATTATGATATCTGCTTCTCATAACTCTTTTGAAGATAATGGTATTAAACTTTTTAATGCCCATGGTGATAAATTTTCAGAAACGATTGAAAAAGAGATAGAAAATATATATTTTAATGATGCACTTATAAATAAATCACAAGTTACAGGCAAAGAGATAGGCAAGGCAAAACGCATAGATGATGTCATTGGACGTTATATTGTACAGCTTAAAAACTCTTTTCCTGTGCATATGACCTTGCAAGGGATGCGAATAGTTTTAGACACGGCAAATGGGGCAGCGTATAAAGTGGGCCCGACCGTTTTAGAGGAACTTGGTGCTGAGGTTATTGTGCTGCATAATAAGCCGAATGGTTTTAATATCAATGAAGATTGCGGTGCGTTGCATACAAAAGATTTATGTAATTGTGTTGTGAAATACAGAGCTGATTTGGGCATAGCCCTTGATGGTGATGCGGACAGACTTGTTATAGTCGATGAAAAAGGCGAAGTTGTTGATGGGGATCAGCTTTTGGGTGCACTTGGGGTGCATTTAAATGAGCAAAAGAAATTACAGGGCGGAGGTATTGTCGCTACTGTTATGAGCAATCAAGGGCTTGATGATTATATGCAGGCACATGATTTGAAGCTGTTTCGTTCAGATGTCGGAGATAAGCATGTTTTAGAAATTATGAAAGAAAAAGGCATTAATTTCGGCGGTGAGCAAAGCGGTCATGTCATTATGAGTGACTTTGCAAAAACGGGAGACGGTCTTGTTTCTGCATTGCAGGTTTTGGCTCTGCTTATAGATAAAAAGCAATCAGCTTCAAAAGTTTTACGCCCATTTTCACTCTATCCTCAAAAGTTAGTAAATCTACATGTAAAGATAAAAAAGCCTTTAAATGAGATAAATTCATTAGATGAAAAGCTCAAAGAACTTGATACAGAAGGAATCCGCCATTTGATTCGTTACTCTGGAACAGAAAATAAACTTCGCGTACTTTTAGAGTGTAAGGAGCGTGAGAAAATGAATGAAAAAATGGATGAAATGGTAAAATTTTTTACAAAAGCTTTAAATGAATAATAGAACGCTTCGCTTGTCTGCAATCTTGTTTTTTACGCTTGTGGGTATATTTATAATTGATCAAAATATTAAATCTCTGTTTGTGGATGGATTTCGATACTATACAAAGTGTATAGATTTAATTCTTGTTTATAACAAAGGTGTTGCTTTTTCAATGTTTGCCTTTTTGGCCGAGTATTTAAAATATATTCAGCTCTTTCTTGTAAGCGGGGTTTTAGTGTATGTCCTTTATTTGAAAAAAATTTGTTATGCTATGCCTGTAGGGCTGCTTCTTGGGGGTGCATTTTCAAATATTTATGATAGATTTATTCATGGTGGCGTTGTCGATATGGTGTATTGGCACTGTGGATTTAATTTTGCTGTTTTTAATTTTGCAGATGTAATGATAGATTTGGCAGTTGTATGGATTCTCCTTTTGAATTTCAAGCCAAATTTATGCAAAAATTAATCGTAAAAAAAGCACATTTTTGGTATGATTGCCCAAAATAATAGTGCAAAGGAAATTGATGGAAATCAAATCAAATAAAATTAATGGTGCAAATGCTCAAATCGAAGCTACAATCTCAATAGATGAAGTGAATGCAAATATAGAAAAAATTGCAAAACAACTCTGTAAAACTGCTAATGTTCAAGGTTTTCGTAAAGGGAAAGTTCCTGTTGCTATCGTCAAAAAGCAATATGGCGAAAAACTTGTAGAAGATGCTGAAGCAGAGGCTCTTCGTGAGGTACTAGCAAAAGGTTTAGAGGAACTAAACATTGATAATGCATCATTGATTGGTGAGCCGACTATTTCAAAATTTGATAAAAGTGATGAAAAAATAGACGTAGCTGTAAAAGTTGCAATGCGTCCGGAAATTAATTTAAAAGATGTAAAATCTTTTGTTCCTGATTTTACAAAACCTGAAGTAACTGAAAAAGAAGTTGAAGCAAGAATTAAAGATATAGCTAATAATCAGGCACCTTTAGTTGATATTAAGCGTAACCGTAAAATGAAAGAGGGTGATACTGCTGTTATTGATTTTGAAGGTTCTATAGATGGAGAAATTTTTGAAGGCGGAACTGCAGAAAACTTTGAGCTAAAACTTGGTTCTGGACAGTTTGTTCCTGGCTTTGAAGATCAACTAATCGGCGTTAAAAGAGATGAAGAAGTAACTATAAATGTTACTTTCCCTGAAAATTATGGTTCAGATGCTTTATCTGGAAAAGATGCAGCGTTTAAAGTAAAAGTAAACGGTATAAAAGTTAAAGATGAAGTCGTTATTGATGATGAATTAGCAAAAAAATTACTTCCTGGCGATGAAGATGCAAATCTTGATAAATTGACAGATGAGGTAAAAAAAGCACTTGAACAAGAAAAACAGGCGAAACTTTATAATGATGAGTTAAAGCCAAAATTACTTGAAACATTTGTTGAAAAAATCGACTTTGACCTTCCTGAATTTGTTGTTGAGCAAGAAATTGATATGGCTGTAAACAAAAAAGCATCACAAATGAGTGAAGATGAAATCAAAGAACTTCGCGAAAATGCAGAAAAAGTAGAAGAGCTTCGTGAAGATTTTCGTGAAGATGCAATGAAAAGTGTAAAAGCAACTTTCATTATTGATGCTTTAGCACAAGAACATGCTGTAAAAGTAGAAGAACAAGAAGTTATGCAAACAATTTATTTTGAAGCAATGCAAATGGGACAAGATCCTCAAAAAGCATATGACCATTACAAAGAAGCAGGATATCTTCCAGCAATTCAAATGTCAATGGTAGAAGATAAAGTGCTAACAACTCTTCTTAATGAAAAAACAGAAGCGTAAATTATGAGCTATATTCCTTATGTAGTGGAGAAATCAGGACGCGGTGAACGGTCTTATGATATTTTCTCCCGTCTGCTAAAAGATAGAATAGTTATGCTCAGCGGAGAGGTAAATGATGCTGTCGCTTCAACTATTGTTGCACAGTTTTTATTTCTTGAAGCAGAAGATCCTGAAAAAGATATTTATTTTTATATCAACTCCCCGGGTGGAGTTGTAACTGCAGGAATGGCTATTTTTGACACGATGAACTATGTTCGTCCTCATATAGCAACTATTTGTATAGGACAAGCCGCATCAATGGGAGCTTTTTTACTTTCATGCGGTGAAAAAGGCAAGCGTTATGCTCTTCCTCATGCAAGAATTATGATACACCAACCATTAGGTGGGGCACAAGGTCAGGCAACAGACATAGCAATTCAAGCAGAAGAAATTTTACGTATGAAAAAAGAATTGAACGATATTTTGGCTAAAAATACAGGACAAAAAATTAAAACAATCGAAGAAGATACTGATCGTGACAACTTTATGAGTGCTGCAGAGGCACAAGAATATGGTATGATTGATGAAGTCTTAATTAAGAACGAGACAGAATAGGAGCAGATTATGGCAGGTATAATGAAAAAACGAACACGAAGAAGCTTGGATGATTCTAATGTGCAAGAAAATGAGAGTATGCCTGCTATAAAAAGTTTGGATATTGATAGTGTATCAAGTGATATAGAAATTTATGCCAAAGAGGTGTTAAATTCACTTATTGCAGATAATCTTCCTCCTACCCCAAATAATTTTTCACTCTACTTTGATAGACTTTTAGAAGATAAAAGCGAAAATCTTCGTAAACAAATTCACTCTATTTTAGAGCTTGAAGAAAATAATGATGATGAAAATACCATTATCTTAGAGCAAAATTTAAAGCAGGGATTTTCTTCTGTAAAAAATATTTTATCTGTTACGGCAAATCTTTACAAAAATATGTCTTTAATGACAAAAATTTTAGAAAAAAGAAAAAAAGAATTGCTCGCTAACCCAGATACAAAAGATGCTTTGAATGTAGTTGGCATTCTTGAGGGTGATGTATCAAAATTAAATTCTATTTTAAAAACACAAAGTACACAGATGAAGTCTTTGTATGAGGACACGGCAAAAATAGTTAAAAATGTTGAAAATGAGACAATATTTGACAATCAATTTGGTGTGTATAATAAACGTTACTTACTTACAAAAATTGGACAGGAAATTGGACTTATTAAAGAGTTTAAACATAAGAGTTCATTGATTATGATTGAACTTTCTCATGAGCTGAAAAAAAGTGTCAATAATGAAAAAGCTATACTTCTTATGACTCGCACCATTGCAAGACTTCTTTTAAAAACATCGAGAAGAAGTGATATTGTTGCACATTATGGAAATGGAGTTTTTGCAATGCTTTTAAAGCATACAGATATAGAAAGTGCTAAAAAAGCGAGTGAACGACTTTCCGACCTTGTTTCAAATTCTAACTTCTTTTTAGCCGATAGAGAAATTCAGCTAAAAATTTCTATAGGTGTCACAGATATAGATGCAAAGCATTCTGTAGAAGAGATAGTTGTCAGTGCCATAGATGGTATACAAAAAGCATACGAGCAGAAAAATTCAGATTATGCCGTATCTTTACGATTTTAAAGTAGGAAATTTTTTTAGAAAATGAAGTTAAATATCGTAGAATATCCAGATAAAAAATTAAGAGAAAAATCAAAAGAAGTTAAAATATTTGACGCTTCATTGCATAAACTTTTAGATGCAATGAACCCTTTAATGATAAATACAAATGGAATAGGACTTGCCGCTATTCAAGTGGCACACCCTGTACGTGCACTTGTTTTAAATATTCCGGATGAAGAGGGTGAACAGGCACCAGAAAACTTATTAGAGATTATAAATCCTGTGATGACAGATAAAAGCGGAAGCACAAGTTATCAGGAAGGATGCTTAAGCGTACCTAAGTTTTATGAAGATATTAAACGTTATGAAAATGTTGTAGTAAATTATCAAGATAGGCACGGGAATACGAAGACCCTTGAAGCAGATGGGCTCTTAGCCATTGCTATTCAGCATGAAATGGATCATCTTGAGGGAATACTTTTTATTGACAAGCTTTCGTATGCACGACGAAAAAAGTTTGAAAAAGAGTATAAACGCATGCAAAAAGAGAGAAAACACTCTAAATAATATGACATTTTGTTATATTATTTTCTACATGTAAATAAATTTGCTATGATTATACCAACTTAATAAAGGTTGGTTCAATGAAAACAGTTCGCTGTGCAACGTATGAAGGTATAGATGCTAAAGTCGTTGATGTTGAATCAACGCTGACGAAAGGTCTGCCCTCCTTCTCCATTGTGGGAATGGCTTCTACTGCCATAACTGAATCAAAAGAGCGTGTTAAATCGGCACTTTTGAGTAATGAATTTTCATTTCCTCCAAAAAGAATTACCTTCCTTTTAGCACCTTCAGAGCTTATGAAATCCGGCTCTCAGTTTGATTTGAGTATGGCTGTATTGCTTCTATTATATGAAAATGATGCCGATTTAAGTCAATGGTTTATTTTTGGTGAGTTGGGGCTTGACGGGAGTGTAAAAGAAAATATACAGCTCTATCCTCTTATTTTGTCACTAGCAAATCAGGGACTTATCTCACAGGCAATAGTTCCTTTTGAATCACTTGAAAAACTCTCAAAGATTCCAAATGTTGCATTTTACGGCGTGAAAACTTTGAATGAAGCTGTAGAAATATTGAAAAATCAAGAATCAGCACTTCCAAGCATAGAACAAAGTGAAATTGCTTATCCATTCTATGAAATTAGCAAGCAAAAATATTTTTATACAAAAGAGTATGAAGAAGATTTTTTAGATGTAAAGGGACAAGATATTGCTAAAAGAGCTGCTCTCATTGCGGCAGCAGGCTTTCATAACATAATATTTGAGGGAAGCCCCGGTTGTGGTAAAAGTATGATAGCAAATCGTTTACGCTACATCTTGCCTCCTATGACTGCAAGTGAAATTTTAGATGTGGCAAAGCTTGAAGTGTTAGAAGGGTATGAACCATTGTTTAAACCGCATAGAAGTTTTAAAAATCCACATCACAGTTCGACACCGGCAAGCATATTTGGCGGGGGGAGCCATAAAGCAAAAATAGGCGAAGTGGGTTTGGCAAATGGAGGGATTCTTTTTTTTGATGAATTACCGCATTTTTCAAAAGGAGTGCTGGAATCATTAAGAGAACCTATGCAGGATGCAAAAATAAGAATTTCAAGAGTCAATTCAAAGGTAGAGTATCCGGCTAAATTTTTATTTGTAGGTGCTATGAACCCTTGTCCATGTGGAAATTTACTTGATGAAAACAAAGAATGCAGATGCAGTGATTTGGAGATTCAAAGATATAAAAACAGACTCTCAGAACCTTTTTTAGATAGAATAGATTTAAATATAGTGATGCAAAATGTTACAGTAGATGATACAAGTAGTTTTAGCTCTAAAGAGATGCATAAAATGGTGGTAGAAGCACATATATTTGCAAAAAAACGAGGGCAAAAAGAGTTTAATGCAAAGCTTTGTGATAAAGACTTAAATGAATTTTGTATGATGGATAATGAAGCTGAAACAATTTTACAAACGGCCATTAGTAGATTTTCTCTCTCTTTTAGAAGTATAAAAAAGATTCAAAAAGTTGCACGGACTATTGCTGATTTGGATAAAAGTGAAAAAATAGCGAAGAAGCACCTCTTAGAGGCACTCTCTTATAGAAGACGCTAAGTATCACTTCACTTTTCCAACTTCATAAAATTTTCTTAAAAATGTATCGATTGGATTTATCAGTCTGTATATAACAGGAACAACTAACAGTGTTAATATCATAGAACTTAAAAGCCCTCCTATAATTGAGAGTGCCATAGGTGCTTTTGTTTCACTTCCTAAGCCATTTCCAAAAGCAAGTGGCAGCATAGCAAAAATCATAGCAAATGTTGTCATAAGAATAGGACGTAACCTTTTTTCGCCCGCTTCAAGCAGGGCTGTATCAGCATCTTTTCCCTCTTTTATAGCCATATTTGCAAAGTCTACAAGTAAAACGGCATTTTTGCCTACCATACCCATAAGCAGCATAAATCCAATCATAACAAAAAGAGAAAAATGCAGATGTGTTATATAAAGTGCCAGCATTACACCGATGATGCTTAGTGGCAGTGCAAACATAATTATAACAGGCTGAATAAGTGATTCATAAAGTATAGCCAAAATAATAAACATTAAAATAAGAGAGAGTCCAATAGCTGCTGAAAAAGCTTTTGCTGTTTTTCCCATTTCTTCTGCAAAACCGGTAAATCTGTAAGAAACATCTTTTGGAAGCAGTGTGTCAATTTTTGCTTTTGTATAGTTAATAGCACCGCCCAAATCAAGTCCAAAAAGGTCAGCATAAATTGTAACTTGTCGTTGTCTGTCATAATGGTAAATAGTTGCCTGAGAAGAGCCTTTGCTAATATTTACCAAACCTTCGAGATATACTAAGTCGCCATTATTTGCACGGAGCTGAATCTTTTTTAAATCATTCAGTGATTTTCTATGGGCATCATCAAATCTGAGGGTAATATTGTACTGTTTTCCATTTTCTTCAAAATGAGAAATCTCTATATCACTGGAAAATGCCGTTACGATTGCATTTGCAATTTGCGTGGCAGTGATACCTAAACGATTTGCATTTTCTCTAAGAATATGTATGTTGTATTGTGGTTTTGGTGCATCCAAATTCGTATCAACATCCACAAAACCTTTTTTTGCTTGAAGATAACTCACAAGATTTTTTTTCGCTTTTTGTAAAGAGGCAAATGAGTCAGATTTTAATACGATTTGATAAGGAACACTTACTCCTGCTCCTTTAATATTTGGAATGGCGGCAGCTGTAATAAACATATGTTTAGCATAGGGTTTTAACATCTTTCTGGTATTTTGTATAATTTGCTCTTGATTGATAGACCTAGCGGATTTTGGTGTGAGTTTTACATATATAAGTGCTTTGTTCTTCTCTTTTGCTGCATTATAAGCAACATTGAGTGTCGTAAAAACTACATTTTTATTTTTACGTATAACATTTTCTATCTGTTTTGACTCTTTTATCATCTCTTGGAGTGATATACCAGGTTCTGCTTTTAATTTTACTTGAAATTCTGCTTTATCTTCTTTTGGTATAAAATCCATACCAATTTTTGGAAAAAGAGATAAAGAAGTAATAAAAATCAGCAGCACAATAAAAAGAGTAGATATTTTAAATCGAAGCACTGTTTTTAGGAGTATGGCATAAAATTTGTCAATTGCTTGAAAAATTGGTTCTGTAATAGTGTAAAATTTACTCTCTTTTTTATGTAATACTCTTGCACTGAAACTTGGAATAAATGTCAAGGCAATAGTATATGAAATTATGATGGCAAAACCGACAGTCATAGCGAAACTTTCGAAGAATTTTCCAACAATACCGCTCATATTTGAGACCGGTAAAAATACAGAAAGAAGCATGGCTGAAATCGCCATAATTGCAAAAGCCATCTCTTTTGTTCCGGAGTAGGCAGCTTCGAGCTTGCCCATGCCAGCTTCCATCTTTTTATATATATTTTCTATGACGACTATAGCATCATCTATAATAATACCAATAGCAAGTGTGAGCCCGATAAGTGTCATTTTGTTTAAATCAAATCCCATAAAATTCATAAGGGCGAAAGTACCTAAAATAGAAGTAGGAATAGAGAGTGCCGAGACAAGCGTAATTGTAAAATTCCGTAAAAATACAAAAATAATGATGGCTGCAAGAATGGCTCCGTAGATTAAATCAAATTTGACATCTTCAAGTGAATTAATAATAAAAGGCGTAGTGTCTTGGAGTGTTTTTACTTCAAATCTTTTGCCAGCCATTTTTTGTAGTGCGGGTACTATTTTTTTTACACGATTGACTATATCAATTGTATTGGTTCCTGAAATTTTTTGAATTTCTAAAATAACCCCGGGTACTCCATTATAAGAAGCGTAACTTTTTGGGTCACTGAGGGTATCTTGGACTTTTGCAACATCTTTGAGTCGAATACTGTTTTTTATTTTTATATTTTCGAGTTGTTTTACATTGAGCGCATCTGCTTGAACTTTGAGTATATATTCGTTTGTATTGGTAATGAGTTTACCACCACCGATTTTAACATTTTCACTTTTTATGGCATTGTTTAATTCTAAAACAGTAATACCGTATCTATTTAAAGTGTCAATATTAGGAAATATTTTTATTTCTCTATCTCGATAACCTATAATATTCACCCCACCTACACCAATGATTTTTTGTAAGGCAGGTTTTGCTTTTTCATCTGTAAAAAGCATAAGATGCTTGAGTGTATCATTTTTGGCTGTTAAAAAAACATTTATAATCGAAGCACCGCCAATATCAAGTTTGCTTACCAAAGGTGTTTGCGCATCTCGAGGGAGTTTTACCGCTGAGACTTTATCTCGTACATCATTGGTTGCTTCATCAATATTACGTTTGAGAAAAAACTTTACAGTAACAATACTTACGCTATCAGTACTTGTTGAGGTAACACTGTCTACACCGCCTATTTGTGAAATGGCTTCTTCAATTTTATCGGTTACCTGCGATTCTATCGTTGTTGGTTCGGCACCTGGATAAACAGTCTTAACAGTAACGATAGGAAAATCAATATTTGGGTAGAGTGCCGAGGGCATATGTTTAAAACTTATAAGTCCGAATATTACCAATGTTAACACATACATGAGCGTTGTAATCGGTCTGTTTATTGCTATTTTATACATGTAAATACCCTATTTTTTTGATTTGCTTACGATATAACCATCGCCGAAAAGCCCTGGAAGAAAATCTTTTGTTTGTACTTCTGCTTTTATTTTTCTATCATTCATATTGGCTCTTGGATAAACTTTAGAAATAACTCCTGTGTATTTTGTATCATCACCATCAAGTTTATATTCAAATTTGTCGCCTACATGTACGAGTTTTCTATTTTTTTGATCAAAGGCTAGGAGTAATTTTCGTTTTGTTACACTTTGAATTTTAAAAGCTGTACGGAGCATAAGTCCACTAACTGCATCACCGATTTCTATTTTTTTTGCATAAATCACACCATCAAAAGGGGCTCTTAAAAAGGTTTTATTGTATAAAGCTTGTTGATAAGCGAGTTGATCTTTTGCACTTTCATAACGATTTGCAACTGTGTCAAATTTTGCTTCATCAATTAAACTTTTAATTTTGAGTTGTCTTAAATAATCTTTTTTTGCATATTTGTATGTGGTCTTGGCTACTTCAAGTATCGCTTTTATATCGCTATTTTCAAGTTTGGCTAATACTTCATCTTTTTTTACTTTACTGCCGACATCAACATATATTTTATGAATGATTCCGCTGGCAATAAATGCAATATTTGCATCTTTGAGTGGTTGGACAGTAAAGGTGGCATATACCTGAGCGGCATGTATCAAACTAACAAACGTTAGCAGTGTTATGAGTATTTTTTTCATTATTCTAATTCCTCTTGTAAATTTTTTCCACTATAATAATAGTAAGTAGCATAGGCAACTTCCAGTTCATTTAAGCTGCTGGCATAAAGGGCTTTGGCCCGTGTTTTTTTGGTGAGTGCATCAAGGTAGACAATATAGTCGACAATGCCGGCATCATATTTTTTTTCTATTGTAATAAAAGCACTTCGCGTGGCATGTAAGGCACTTCGTGCACTTTTAATTTTTAATTTTGCTGTTCGTATACGTGCTTTTGCAAGTTTTAATTGTATTTTTTGCTCTTTATTCTGGTGGTTAATTTGTGATTGGAGTGCCTGTGCATTAAGTTGAAGTGCTTCTTTTTCTTCTTTAAGTTGTCCAAAATCAAAGAGTCGGATATTGAGTGAAACTAAAAGTGTATTTTGCTTTGTGAGTGGATTTGCATTGAGCTGTGTTAGTTTTGGATCAAGACGTTCAAATGTGTAGCCATTATATGTGTCTTGAAGTGTAATATTTGGATAATAATGACTCTCGACTGCATTTGCAGAGAAGCTGAGTGCATTTTTTTGTGCAATTGATGCCTTTGTAGTATCAAGAATTTGGTATTGAGGGGAAAAGCTTTTTTTAAAGCTTGCTTTTTCTAAAGTCGTAATTTTTTTACCTACTTTTAACTCAAGTAGTGATTGCAGGGATAAAATTTGAAATTTTATTGTTTGTATATCATATATATTTGTATCAAAATCAGCCTGAACACGCTCTACATCATCTATTGTTGCCATTTTTGCTTTATAAAAACTTTGGATTCTTTTAAGTTGTGCCTGTAGTGTTTTTTTGGCTTCTTGCTTTGCATTGAGTGCTGCCTGTAAATTTTTTATACTAAAAAAATCATTTATTATTTGTAAATCCAATGATTTTTTATAAGCGACTTTGTCAAATTTACTAGCAGTAAAAGAAGATTTTTTTTCATGAATTTGTGCATAACGTCTCCCCCCATCATATACGGTTAAAGAAACTTTCGCATAAGCATTGTATGTATCTCCTGCATTAAAAGGAGATGTTGCATCATCGCGTTTGTATACGCCGCCGATATCTAAGCTAGGAAAGTAGCTACTTTTTTTTGCATCTAGCTCTTTGCGTTTTGCACGTTGCTGGTATGTTTTTGCTTGAACTATATCATTGTTTTTTGCTGCAAAATTTAGGAGCTCTTTAAGCGTTTGGGCAGAACTAAGAAGCGGAATAGATAAGATAAATAGGAATGTTAAAAATTTCATTGTTTTACTTCTATAAGAGAAAATATAGTATCAATGTTGGTATTGAGCTCTGTTTCTAAATCATTAATAGTATTTGTTGTGCTGCTTGCTATAAAAAGACCTTCTGCTAAGGCAAATAGTCCTTTTGCTATATGTATGGATTCTTGAATGATTTCTCCTTTATTAATTCCCTCTTGCATAATTTCACGCATCCAGTTAAAGTAGCGGGTAAAACATTCGCTTTGAAATGCCTTCATCCCTTTATTTGGGGTTGTAAGATTAATAGATATAAAATCTTTATAAATTTCCCTGAGCTCTTTTGTCTCATCAGCATAAAAGAAACGGGCGAAAATCTTTATTTTCTCTTTTGTTTTACATGTAGATTCTAATTGGGCTTTTTTTTGTGTGTCATACTCATTGAGCATGATATGCAGTAACTCAAATATAATGTCTTCTTTATTTTCAAAATAATCATATAAGCTTCCTTTGCTTATGCCCGCAGTTAATGCAATTTTTGCTACTGTCAACTCTTTAAGTGAGTTTGCTACAAAAAGATTTTTACATGCAAGGGCAATATCTTTTTTCTTTTGGACTTTGTCTACAATAATTGCCATATTCTCTCCTTGAAAAATAACCGACTATCAGTCATTTATAAAATTTTATCATTATGCTACTTAAATTTAAATTATGAATAAATTGTTATACTTGTCCCAAAGGAAAGATATGCGGTATATTATTATATTATTTATGACTTTGACTCTTTATTGTAGTGAAGAAGATAAAAATACATCTAAAGTAGATACTTCAGGCAAATTACAACATATGTCTGTAAAAGAGAAGAAAAAGAGGTTTATTAAATTATTGCTACCTGCGGTACGGCATGTGCATGATAGACTCATATTAAGATATGAAAAAGTTTCAAATGAGATGCACAACAAAACAAATGCTCAAGAGATTCAAAAATTAAAAAAAGAGTATAAAGCAAAGAGTGACGAAGATTTATTAGCACGATTAAAACCACATCCTATAAGTATTACACTGGCTCAAGCTGCGATGGAAAGTTCATGGGCGACTTCAAGGTTCTTTAAAGAAGCAAAAAATATTTTTGGTATGTGGAGTTCACACCCAAAACAACAACGCATAGCAGCAAAAGAAAAAAGAGGGGCTAAATATACAGTATGGTTGAGAAAGTTTGATACTATTGACGCTTCTGTACGTGCTTATTATGAAATGATTGCAAAAGGTAAGGTATACAATAGATTTCGCCAACTGCGATTACAATATGATGACCCATATAAGATAACGCCAGGCTTAGACAAATATTCTGAAATGGGTTCTGCCTATGTTGCTACAATAAATAATGTAATTAAATATAATAAATTTACACTATATGACAAATAGCCTTCTTCTGGCTATTTATACATTATAATATGTGGCATCTGGATGATACACAATAAGTGCTGAGGTTGACTGTTCTGGATGAATCTGAAATGTTTCGCTTAATTCTATACCAAACTCTTCAGGTTTTAAAAGATTAAATAGCGGACGACTAAGTTCCAAGTCAGGACAGGCAGCATAGCCAAAAGAGTAACGGCTTCCCTGATATCTGTTCATTCGTACGTCCCCAAGAGTATTTCCCTCATCTTTTGCGATATTTAAATCAAGTCTGATTTGTTTGTGGGCAATTTCTGCAAGGGCTTCGGCTAATTCAACACCGAGACCGTGGAATTGATAATATTCTGTATAGTCTCCTCTATCATATATTTCACGTTCAGCTTCACTGATTTTACTTCCTGCACTGACGCAGCTAAGGGCTATTACATCATGTCGGTCATTATGAAAAAAGTCACTGAGGGCACGATGCGGTCTTTTCCTTTGTCTTGGAAAACTAAATATCTCTTCTGCATGTCCCATAATGTTTTCAAGCGGTTCGCGGTTAATGTCTTCTTCTTTAAACCATCCTTCACTCTCGGGAAAAATTAGAAGAGAATTGTCATCACTTCGACAAGGCCAATATCCATATAGAATGGTCGGCTCAAAAATTTGCTCATCAAGAAAGCGTTTTTTGAGTTTTTCATAGGCAGGCCAGACAACGTCATCAAGTTGTTTTTGGTATGCTTCTTTTGTCATTCCTTTTGAAGAATATCCCCAGCGAGATTTGAAAAGTAATTTGTGGTTTATCCATTCAAAAGCCATTTCAACCTGTTGCTGTGTAAGTTTAATTTCACGTCTGCCCCAAAATGGCGGTGTCGGAACAGCTACATCACGTGAGGGCATTTTTATCTCAGAAAAAGGAGGAATAATATACTCTTTTTCTTCTTTACGTTCAACTTTGGGTGCATTAGGATGCAGGTCTGTGTCAAAATTACCAGCTTCTATCCGACTCATAGCAGTAACACCGTCAAAAGCATCTTTACAATAAAAAATAGGGCCATCATAGGCAGGGCGGCAAAAGTCATCTATAAAAGTACGTGTCAGTGCTGCTCCTCCTAAGAGAATAGGAATTGTAAGCTTTTTTTCTTGTAATATAGTGAGATTTTCAAGCATAACCTGTGTTGATTTTACAAGCAGTCCACTCATACCAAGTGCCTGTGCATTTGATGTTTCAAGTGTTTGTAGAAAATTATCAAGCTCTACCTTAATGCCTAAATTGACGACTTTATATCCATTATTTGAGAGGATAATGTCAACAAGATTTTTTCCAACATCATGTACATCACCTTTTACTGTTCCAAGCACAAGTGTTGTATCTGCCTCTTTTTCTACTTTTGGTAGGTAAGGGTTAAGATGGTCCACAGCTTTTTTCATAGTTTCTGCTGATTGTAGAACAAAAGGGAGTTGCATTTGACCTGAACCAAAGAGTTCCCCAACAACTTTCATGGCATCAATTAAAATTTCATTTACAATTTTTTCAGGAGCTATTGTTTTTCTGGCCTCTTCAACAAGAGGAATCATTCTATCTTTATCTCCATCCATTAAAAGTTTTGCAATTTTTTCTTCATCGTTCATAGCTAAGTACTCAGCATCTTCAGCTTCATTGTCAACTGCTTCTTTTGTCGAGAAGTGCTCTATAAAAGTAAAAAGAGCCTCTCCTTTTGGTTTACGGTTAAAAATCAAGTCATCACAAATCTCTTGATCTTCTTTTGAAATTTTATTGAGAGGTATAATGTGTTTCACATTAATAATGACAGCACTCAGTCCTGCTTGAACACAATGATGTAAAAACATAGAATTTAAGTAAGGCCTTGCATCTTTATCAAGACCAAAAGAAATATTTGAAAGTCCCAGTATCGCACCTACTTCTGGGTGCTTCTGTCGGAGTTTGCGTATAGCTTCTATGGTATTTATACCAGCTTCAAAGTACTCTTCATCACCACTTCCAAGTGTAAATGTTAAAACATCAAAAACTAAATCTTCTTTTTTAATACCGTGACGGTTTGTTGCAAGGTCGATAATTCTATCAGCTACTTTGAGTTTATCTTCGACAGTTTTTGCCATACCAACTTCATCAATAGTTAAACAAACGAGACTTGCTCCGAACTTTTTGGCTAATTGGCAGACAGCATCAAACTTTCCTTCACCATCTTCAAGGTTTACGGAATTAAGTATTGGCTTTCCACCAATGTGTTTAAGTGCTGTTTCTAAACCTTTGGTTTGTGTAGAGTCTGGCATAAGTGGTAGGGCGATTTTTTGAGCATACATTGCCATTACTTCTGTCATATCTTTAGTCTCATCACGACCTGCAAAGCCGACATTTACATCTAGTACATGTGCACCTGCACGCACCTGCTGCTGTGCAACAGAGAGTGTTCCTTCATAATCTTCTGCCAAAAGTAGTTCACGAAAGGCTTTTGACCCCGTTGCGTTTGAACGTTCTCCTACCAAAAGAGGAGCAGGCTCTTGCATCAGTGCTACAGTATTAAAAAGTGAAGCAATGGAATTAGGTTGAGAACCGGAAGGTTCTTTTGGTGTAAGTGTTATGACTTTATCAACTAAAGCACGAATATGTTGAGGTGTAGTACCACAGCAGCCACCTAAAAAGCTGACACCGTCATATTTTAAGAATTTTTCTTGTTGTGCAACAAATTCATCAGGTCCCATTGGATAGTAGGTATAACCACCTCGATTTTGAGGCAGACCTGCATTTGCATGCACACTAATAGGTTTTGCCCAGAGTTCACTGAGGTTTTTTACATGTTTTAGTACCTGTTCTGGTCCTGTTCCACAGTTAAAGCCAAGAGAGAGAATATCAAAAGGTTCTAAAATGGTAGCAATTGTCTGGACATCTGTTCCAATAAGCATCGTTCCACTGAGCTCAATGGTTACAGAAACCATGATGGGAATCTCTACTTCTCTTTGGTGGGAGGCTTCCTGTATGGCATGCAGAGCAGCTTTTATTTGCAGTGGGTCTTGAGCTGTTTCAATTAAAAAAATATCGACACCACCATCAATGAGGGCAAGACAAAACTCTGTATATCCTGCATACATTTCATCGTAGGTAATATGCCCCAGCGAAGGGAGTTTTGTACCAGGACCGATAGAGCCTAAACAAAAACGCGGATGCTTCGGCGTTGAAAAAGCTTCACACTGTTTTTTTACAAGTTCAGCACCTGCACGTGTAAGTTCATATGCACGATTACCAATATTATATTCGTCCAAAACCCATGAGAATGAGCCAAATGTATTAGTGGTGATGAAATCAGCTCCAGCAGTGAGATAGGCTTGAAAAATTTCATTCATAATGTCGGGAGCTGTGACATTTAAAAGTTCATTACAACCTTCATTATTTTCCCATGCTTCTTTTGGAATTTTATCATCACGTTGCTGTAGTTGTGTGCCCATAGCACCGTCTATAATGAGTGGACGTTTTTTGATTGTGTTTAAGATGTATTGTTTTGTTGTCATAAAATCATATCTTCTATTTTTAAAATGTTTTATGATTTTAGCATTATTGGATATAAAACTTACTGTATTTTTGCTATAAATTTTAGTTCTTAAGCTAAAAATGCAAATATTTGACGAAATAAGCATATGATTTATTGACTTTCATCGTCAAAATGGTGTATAATGACGATGAAAATCAATAGTGAGAGAGGTTTTACCGTTAAATGACAGTTACTTATATACGTCCAGATAAGAACTTTTTATCTGCTCATGAACAGTTACAGTATATAAATTCGTACGCATTAGCAAATAATCTTGTTATTGATGATGAATTTGTAGATTATATATCACAACGTAAACGTTTAGATGAAAGAGCGAACGTGAGTTCTTATTTCCAATCTCAAGAGCAAGGAATACTTTTAATATATGATGTTTGGGTACTCACAACGAATATGGAAGATCTAATTCAGATGATTAGTTGTTTGTTGAAAAATGAATATAAAGTTCATATTGTAAAACACTCTGTTATAATATCTCAGCAAAGTAGTGCAATGTTAATTTTGGGGTTAATGGATCAGTTACGTCAAAAATTAAAAAATGATTCAAAAAAAATGATAGGTAGACCAAAAGGAAGCCGGTCAAATTCAAAATTTGATGTTTATTTAAATGAAATTATAGGGTTTATAAAAGAGAAAAAAAGCGTAAGTGAGATGGCACGGCTTTTAAATGTGAGTAGAAGTTCTCTAAAAGATTATATAGAATCGAGAGAATTAAAACAAATGGCACTTGGATTATTGGTTTCAAAAATACCTCGTGATGCGGAAGAACAGGTCATCAATACAATTGATTGTCCAAATTAATTTATAGGAAAAAATATATGAGTGAAGCAAAAAAAAGTATAAAAAAATCGGAACCATGGAGAATTAAAAGATATTATGTGTATGTTATGGCTACGATAGTAGCTTTGGGATTACCATGGATCAGAATTAATGGACATCAGTTTTTTTTATTGAGTTTTGATAAAATGAAATTGGATCTTGCATTTATTCAGTTTGATATGCAAGAGTTATATTTGATGCCATTTCTGTTAATGCTACTATTTATTGGTATTTTTGGTATGACCGTGATGGGTGGACGTGTATTTTGTGGCTGGGTTTGTCCTCAAACCGTTTTTCGTGTCCTTTATCGTGACTTGATTGAAACAAAACTGCTACATTTGCGAAAGCGTATCGGTAATAAGCAGAAAGAACCGGATATGTCTAAGCCAGAAAATAAAGTGAAAAAGTTGATGGCTGTTTTAATATGGACACTATTAGCTCTTATAGCTGGTGCTGATTTTATGTGGTATTTTGTTCCCCCTGAAACTTTTTTCAAATATTTGAGTAATCCTAGTGAGCATATGACTATGATAGGATTTGTTGCAGGAATTGCAGCATTTTTGATTTATGACATAGTCTTTTTGAAAGAGGATTTTTGTGTTTATGTTTGTCCTTATTCTCGTGTACAGTCAGTTCTTTATGACGAGCATACGGTTATGGCACTTTATGATGAGCACAGAGGTGGGAAAATCTATGAGGATGAAGGGAACGGAGAGCATAAAAAACTTGTCAATAAGCAAAAAGAGTTACAGACTATAGACCCGACTGCAGAGTGTACTACATGTGAAAAATGTGTAACGGTATGTCCTACGCATATTGATATTCGTCAAGGTTTGCAGCTAGAGTGTATTAACTGTTTAGAATGTGTAGATGCATGTACAACTGTAATGGGAAAACTGGGAAAACCTTCTCTAGTTACTTGGTCAAGTGATTATGAGATTGTTGACAGAAAAGGGAAAACAAAGTATTTCCGTCCAAAAGTAATAGCCTATATTGTGTTGTTAGTTGGAATTATGTTTGCTCTTGGTTATATGGGTACAACAAAAGAGCATATGCTTTTAAATATTAATAAAGAAACAAGACTTTACTCTATTAAGCACCATGATAATAAAAAATTTACGGTAGAGAACTCTTATGTTTTCTTATTGCAAAATACAGAAACTAAGCCAATGAAGTTTTATTTTGAAGTAATAGCTCCAAAAGGTATGGAAGGAAAAATTAAAATTATTAAACCATCAAAACCATTTAATGTCATTCCTGATGTGAAAAAGAAAAAAATAGTTACATTAAGAACTGCAGATATGTTAGTTGATGATAATCGAAAGGATACTATTATCCCTATCACCATTCATGCCTATGCCCTTGGAAACGACGGAAAACCAAGCAAAAAAGTTTCTGTTTTACGACATACAACTTTTGTATTTCCAAAAGAGACTGTGCTGTTTAAAGCAAAATAATCAACAAAAAATCACGTATAGGCGTGGTTTTTATCACATTTTAATTTCTTAATCGCTTTATTTTCTATAAGTATAAAAATTTGCTATAATCCGTTTCTATTTCAAATAAAGGTAATAATTAATGGCATTTTCAAAAGAAAATAGAAAAGGCACTATGTATGGTGTCATATTCGTTGCAATTTTTGCAGCAGCAGCAACATCGATTGCACAAATTTCATTTATACATAATCTTGGTATTTCTCCACTTGTAATTGGTATCGTTTTAGGTATTTTTTATGCAAATACACTACATCAGCATATTCCTAGTGCATGGGGAACAGGTATAACTTTTTCTGGGAAAAAGATACTTCGTTTTGCAATTGTATTTTATGGTTTTAGAATAACTTTTCAACAAATTATGGCAGTAGGACTCAGTGGTTTTACAGTTTCACTTATTATGCTCTCAACAACATTTATTCTTGGTACATATTTAGGGATGAAAGCATTTAAGATGGATAGAGATACATCAATGCTTACAGCTGCCGGTGGTGCAGTTTGTGGTGCTGCGGCAGTTTTGGCTACAGAACCTGTTCTAAAAGCAGAAGGCTATAAAACTGCAGTAGCAGTCTCTATGGTTGTCCTTTTTGGTACAGCTTCAATGTTCTTATACCCAGTTATATATTCAACTATTGTTGCACATGCAACAGGTTTTTTACATATGACACCTGAACAATTTGGTATTTATACAGGTGGAACAATTCATGAAGTTGCACAAGTTGTGGCTGTTCCGGCATCTATTCCGACATCTGTAATCCCTGCTCAAGATGTCACTGCTTTGGGAATGAGTGCACAAGCACTACATACTCAAATGGCTAACTCTGCGGTTATTGTTAAAATGACGCGTGTTATAATGATTGCTCCTATGCTTATTGTTTTAGGTATTTACCTCTCTATGCAAGCGAAAAAAAGTGGTAATGCAGGTGATAAATTACAACTTGTAATTCCTTGGTTTGCAGTATATTTCGTTGGTATGGCAGGATTTAACTCTTTAGACCTTGTTCCACATGCCATTGTTGGTACTATTAATACTATTGATACTTTTCTTTTAACAATGGCAATGACAGCACTTGGTATGGGAACAATATTTTCTAAATTTAAAGGTTTAGGACTTGCTCCAATTTATACAGCAGGTAGTATGTTTATATGGTTAGTAATTGGTGGATTCATTGTAACAAAAGCTGTAACTGCATTTTTATAAAAGGCAATTGACTCCTTTAATAAAACTATTTAAAAAAAGATTATATAATCGCTATAAATAGTTTTTAAGGGGTTTACTTGTGTCACATCTTCCAAATACATTAAACTCTTTTTGGCTTTGGAAAGAGGTCTATGCAAAACTCGGGATTTCTAATCCCGCATATAAATACTGGAAAAATACTCCCAATTTAAAACTCAACAATAAATATATTTTTATTCAAAAAAAAATGCTTCCAAAAAAACATGAATATGTGGAAGAAATTTTAACAGATCTCTCCGGATATTTGCCGATTAAATATGCATCAGATAAACTACATGTAAACGAACATTTATTTGTAAGTGATACTATGAAACTTCATACAGCATTTGAATATAAATTTGTAGAAGATATAAAATTTGTCAATGTAAGAAAATTTTTTAGAGAATATGGCATTAAAATAGGGAAAAATTCTCTTGTACAACTAGGGAGAATGAGAGATCTGGAAATATCAACTGAAGCTACTTTTTATAATTTGAAAAATGATTATGGATTGGTGGTATACGACTAATGAATACTTTTTTTATCGAGTTTCGAGACCCTCTTTTTTCTATTATTGTGTTTTTTACACTTATTTTTGTGATTACATTTTTTTCTTATTGGTGGGGAAGATATAAACAAAACGAAGATTCTAAGCATCTCAATAGGTTTTTAAAACAATTTCGCACTTTACCCTCACATGATGAGTTGAAAGTTTTAATATCAAGCGGTGAATTATCTGAAAAATCGTGGTTACTTTTGGCAAACTCTTATTATAAAAATGGTGATTATGAAAAAAGTATAGAAATTTACAATGAAATACTCAATGTTGGCCATAAAAAGTATACAAAAGAGACAATGTTCTTGTTGGGTAAAACTTATTTTAAGGCAGGCTTTTTAGAGCGTTCAAAACAGGTATTTTTGGAAATATTAAAAAATAATCCACGAACGCCTGAAGCCCTTCATTATTTATTGTTGGTATATGAGTACATGAAAGACTATAAAGCTGCCATGGAGGTTTTAGAACCTTTGGATGAGTTAGATGAGGATGTTGTTCTTGAACGTGCTTATTTACATGCTTTAAATTGTTTAGA
>Ga0256829_1000876_pt1 | contig 26823 bp, 32 predicted proteins | sample 131447metaG_FD_185979 | JGI IMG/M metagenome (GOLD analysis project Ga0256829, IMG submission 185979) | Hydrothermal vent microbial communities from Lau Basin, Pacific Ocean - 131-447 | ecosystem: Environmental > Aquatic > Marine > Hydrothermal vents | place: Pacific Ocean: Lau Basin | collected... | reverse complement strand
TATCGGGGTATTTTTAGTTGCGTTTATAAGTGGTGTTTCAAGTGTACATGAAGCGATTATTCCGTTGACGACATTAGGAATGCTCGGTGCATTGGCACAACTCTTTTTCTCATATGAAGATTTAAGAACACTTGATGCCAAAGAAAATGAGTACCAGCTTCAGCGAACAAAAAGATTGCTAAATGAAAACTTTAAAAAAGTAAAAATACTTCGTTTTATAAGCTTAATTATCGGTGGTGTTATTTTACCACTACTTGCATTGGTTCTTGTCAGTGGAGGTTCTTTAACTGCAACATCAATTACACTATTTTTGGCGATTGCCGTTATATTTTTAAGTGAAATCAGTGACAGATTTTTATTTTATACAACGGTTGTTCCTCTTGGAATGGCAGGTGGATTTTTTGTCGGTAAACAGCGTTAAGCAAGGGAAGGAAAAGAGTATGATAAATAAAGTAAAAGATTTTTTAGGTTTTGATATAAAAGAAGAGAAGTATAAACTTTCGCATGATGATACGTTTGGTATGATAGCAGATGAAAAAAAACCTGATAAGTGGATTTTTTCTACTTGTGGTTATTGTGGTGTTGGTTGTGGATTATATATTGGTGTAAAAGATGGAAAAGCAGTTTATACAAAAGGAAATCCAAAACATTTTGTCAATCAGGGAACACTCTGCCCCAAAGGTTTGAGTGAACATCAAATGTTAAATTCACCGCATAGAATTCAAACACCTTTGATAAAAAGAGGGGATGAATTGCAATCTGCAAGTTGGGACGAAGCCTTTACAAAAGTAAGTGATGAATTTAAAAGAATCCAAAAAGAATATGGAAATAAGGCTGTTTCTGTCATAGGAACAGGACAGTTTTTGACAGAAGAATTTTATACTTTAGGAAAATTTGTACAGTTAGGACTTCGTACAAATAATTATGATGGAAATACGACTTTGTGTATGGCAAGTGCCGTAGTGGGTTATAAGCAATCACTCGGCAGTGACGGACCGACAAGTTCTTATGAAGATTTTGAATATGCAGATACCATATTTTTAGTTGGAGCAAATATTGCAGATAATCATCCTATTTTAACTCTACATGTAAATAAAAATCCAAATAAAAAAGTGATAGTAATTGACCCAAGAGCATCAAAAACTTCACAAATGGCTGATGTGTATGTACCCATAAAACCTCGTACAGATTTAGCACTCTATAATGGTTTGGCTTACATAGTACTGGAACAGGGATGGGAAGATGAAGGTTATATAAAAACAAATACAAACGGGTTTAAAGAACTGAAAAAACATCTACAGGATTATCCGCCCCAAGAGGTAGCAAATATTACAGGAATAGATGTAAAAACTTTGTATGAACTGGCCCGTGAATTTGTCTCAAGTGATAAGGTTATTACTGGTTGGACGATGGGTGTAAATCAGTCATTTATGGGAACAGATACCGTAAGTGCCATCATTAATCTGCACCTTTTGACGGGGCATATTGGCCGTGAAGGGACAGGTCCTTTTAGTATTACAGGACAGTGTAATGCGATGGGTACACGTGAGACAGGTTTTACATCTTCTCTTCCCGGATATAGAAACTATGGAGATGAAGAGGCATTAAAAGAGTATGCAAATATAGTAAATGTTGCTGAGGAAATAATTCCTCGTGAACGTGGGCATAAATATGCTGAAATTATTGATGCAATTGACAATGGTGAAATAAAAGCACTTTGGATAACGGCAACGAACCCTTTGGTTTCTTTTGTGAATCAGGACAAATTGCGTAAAACCTTGGCAAAATTAGATTTGCTTGTGGTACAAGATGCTTTTTTGGGTGATACTGCACAAATTGCCGATGTCGTTTTTGCAGCAGCTACATGGGGTGAAAAAGAGGGAACATATACAAACTCTGAGAGACGATGCAACAAAGCAAACAAAGCGGTAGAGCCGATAGGCGAAGCTAAAAGTGATTTTGATATTATAGTAGAGTTTTCAAAATATTTTGAAGGTGTCAATGAAATGCTTTTTCCAAACTGGAAGGAACCAAAAGATGCTTTTGAAGAGTGGAAAAAGGTTTCTAAAGGGCAGTTGTGTGATTACAGCGGTATGAGTTATGAGCTTATAGAAGAACTCGGCGGTATTCAGTGGCCTTGTAATGAAGAACATCCAAAGGGTACAAAAAGACTTTACAGTTCTGACATTCCTTTTAGAACAAAAGATCAAAAAGCAAAACTCTTATGTTTAGAATGGCATCCAATGGCTGAACCTGTAAGCCCTGAATTTCCAGTGATTTTAAATACAGGTCGAACGGTTGAGCAGTGGCATACACGCACCAAAACAAGAGATATAGCTATACTTGATAACCTTGCTCCCGAAGCATGGGTAGATGTATCACCGATGGATGCAGCAAAATTGAAAGTGAAAAGTGGTGATAGAATGAGCCTTTCATCCCCTAGAGGACGTATTGATGATGTTATAGTCAGAGTAACATCGAGTGTGAGAGAAGGGACAGTATTTGTGCCTTTTCATTTTAATGAACAGTTGATTAACACTTTGACAAATGAAAGTTTTTGTCCAAAATCGGGTGAACCAAATTTTAAACAAACTGCAATACAGCTTCATTCTGATGAAGTCCCAGAAGGACTTACACTTGAAGAACAACAATCAAGTGGGGCAATAGCACATCATAAAGTAGTGTATGAAGGTGTAGCATATGAAGAGAAAGAAGCCAATAAAATATAAGTAAAAATAATGATATTTTATGTTACAATGAACTAAGATTTAAGGCGGTGATAAATATGCAAGAGTGTGAATTGTCTTTCTATTATATATTTTTAATTATGGTTTTACTTTTTGTGAGTATTTATTTTAATATTAAATATAGAAGTGTGATACGAAAAAATGTAGAAAATGAAAATATACTTATAAAAAGTGCATATTTTAATCCTGTAACATCATTACCAAATGCAGAAAATATTAAAATAGTTATTTCAGAGCAGATTGATAGAGCACTCAGACATGATAAGTCTTTTTTAATTATTTGGATAAGAATTAAAAATTATCATGAAGTGAAATTACATTCTAATGTGCTAGCGAATGAATTTATATTAGAAGCAAGTGACAGACTGATACAAAGTACTCGTAGTGAGGATATTGTCGGACATGTCAATGATGATACTTTTATAGTTGTTTTTAATGAGTATTTGGAAGATGAAAATTATAATATACTTCTTAAAAGAGTAGAAGAAGCTTTTTCTGAAGCTCCCAAACTTGATACCAAATATAATATAGAGTTTCAAATTGCGATAGGAAAAAGTAAGTTTCCCGATGATGCTAAAGAAGCCGCAGCGTTAATAGAAAGAGCGAAACATGAAGCGATTGATATCGACTAACATACTCAAAGCAAAATAAAAGCCAGTTTTAAGTATAATTCACAGATTTTTATAAAAAGGTATATGCATGACTAATAAACGTGTTTTAGTTAAGTTTTCAGGTGAAGCTCTTGCTGGAGAAGCAGGTCATGGGATTGATACAAAAATTTTAAAATATATTGCCCAAGAGATTAAAACTCTTATTGATGCAGGTATTGAAGTTGGTATAGTAATTGGTGGAGGTAATATCATTCGTGGTGTTACTGCTGCACAAGATGGAATTATTAAAAGAACTTCTGGTGATTATATGGGAATGCTTGCAACTGTTATTAATGGTGTAGCGATGCAAGAAGCTTGTGAACATGCCGGATTACAAGTTCGTATGCAAACAGCTATAAAAATGGAACAAATTGCAGAGCCATATATTAATCGTAAGGCGACACGTCATCTTGAAAAAGGTCGTGTTGTTATTTTTGCAGCGGGAACTGGGAATCCATTTTTCACAACTGATACCGCAGCAACACTCAGAGCAGTTGAAATTGGTGCAGAAGTTATTATTAAAGCCACAAAAGTAGATGGTGTATATGACAAAGACCCTATAAAATACAGTGATGCTGTAAAACTGGATGAATTAACATATGATGAAGCTTTGCAAGATCATATAAAAGTTATGGATGACACTTCTATAGCGCTTGCAAAAGATAATAGTCTGCCTATTATAGTATGTGATATGTCAAAGCAAGGGAACTTGTTAGATATTTTAAATGGCAATATGCGTAATTGCTCAATAGTAAAATAAATCAAAGGAAACACAGAGAATGAAAGTTGAAGAATTAACAGCAAAAGTTTTACATGAACATCCAAGTATGGATCGTTATCAATTAGCGATTGCAGTTGCAAAAAGATGTGATGAGTTGGAAAATGGTGCGGCAAGTAAATTAAATGTTAACACTAGTAATATAAAATCAGCTGATTTAGCACTGATGGAACTAGCTGAGGGCCTTATAATAGTGAAAGGCTTTACAGACAAAGAAAAGTAATCTTTTGCCTCTGAGTCAAATAGATATAGAAAAAGTCAAACATATTCATGATGTTGAGGCTGCAACTTCTTATCTCTTTTCTCAAATACCCCAAAGTGAACCGCTTCAAAGAGCATTAGAATTTTCTATAAATGCACATGATGGTCAATATAGAAGAAGCGGTGAACCTTATATAATACATCCTATTTTAGTTGCTTCTATTGTTGTATCGATAACAAATGATGAATCTATGGCAATCGCCGCCTTACTTCATGATGTTGTTGAAGATACATCTGTAAAAATTGATGAAATTGAAAAATTATTTGGAAAAGATGTTGCACATTTAGTTGCAGGGCTTACAAAAATTGATGCAATTAGAGATCATGAACTTATTCCTTCAAATTCAAACGATAAATTAGTGGTATCGGCTTTATCATTTAGAAAAATGCTACTTGCAAGTATTGAAGATGTAAGAGTCTTAGTCGTTAAGCTTTGTGATAGATTACATAATATGCTTACTTTGGGTGCTTTGGCTCCTCACAAGCAAAAACGTATTGCTGAAGAGACTTTGGTCGTTTATTCGCCGATTGCACATAGACTTGGAATTTCATTTTTAAAAAATATACTTGAAGATTTAAGTTTTACATATCTTTTTCCTGAAGAAAAGCATCATATTGAAAATTATCTTAATACAAATTACCATGCCATTGAAATGAAATTAAATGCTATTAAAGAATCAATTATGAAGATTCTTGTAAAAAATGGTTTTTGTGAAGATGATTTTGAAATTCTTTCAAGAATTAAACATAAATATTCGATTTATCTGAAAATGCAAAGAAAAGGTGTGAGTATTGATGAGGTTCTTGACCTTTTAGCTGTTAGAATACTTACAAAAGATCCAGTAAAGTGTTATACAATTTTAGGGCTTATTCATCTGAACTTTCGTCCACTTGCTTCACGATTTAAAGATTATATTGCAGTAGCAAAAGATAATGGTTATCAAACAATTCATACAACAGTTTTTTATAATGCTACGATTTTTGAGGTACAAATCAGAACTTATGAGATGCATAAAACTGCGGAGTTAGGTGTTGCGGCACATTGGAAATATAAAAGTGGCGGTAACAATATTAAACTTGATTGGCTAGATAGTTTACAGTATCAAAATGAGTCTGTGGAAGATTTTTATGCACTTATAAAAAATGATTTGTATTCAGAAGACATCTCCGTATTTTCACCCACTGGTGATGCTTTTACTCTGCCACGTGGTGCTGTGGCACTTGATTTTGCATATGCAGTTCACACTGAAGTTGGAAATAAAGCACATAAGGTACTTATCAATAAAACGAAATCTTCTCTTTTAACAGAACTCAACAATGGTGATATTGTAAAAATTATTACAGGGGATGATATCATTACGAGATGTTCGTGGATAGATGCTGTAAAAACTTCTAAAGCAAAAACAAATATGAAGTTTAACTGTAATGCAAGAATGAGGGATATTAATGCTAAAGTTGCTGTGAGTATAGTTGCAACGGCAATGAATCTTAATTATGCACGAGTTCAGGAGTGGTTTAAGAAAAATCGTTGTGATAGTGTAGGTACAATTCCCAATGATATAGAGCATTTTAAAAATGTTATTCATAAATATATTAGTGATATTAGTAAAAATAACAGATTTAAAAATTTTATATCCCGTCATAGATTTAAACTTAAACATTATGAAATAGCAGGTCTTGAAATTTATTCGGCAACGAATGTGACAGATATTGTTTTTGACTATTGCTGCCATCCAAAACATGGTGATGAAGTGATTGGCTTCTTGGAAAAATCTAAAGTACATGTACATCATAAGTTATGTAACAATGCAGCTAAAATGCTTGAAGAAAACAAAGCTATGGTTTTTGTACGATGGAAACAAGAAAAAATATACAAATATAAACTTATAGCATCGCTTCATAATGAAAAAGGTGCTTTAGCAGAATTTTTAACATATTTGGTGAAAATGGATGTAGATATAAACTCAATAGAACTTGGAAAAGATAATTCTGATTATATTAAGTATTGCGAACTAGTTTTTGAATCAAAAGAAGCTGATATTAACTCACTTCGTGCTAAAATAGAGTCAAAAATAAAGGTCATCAATTTGATTAGAACTGATGATGCTTATAAAAATTAAATAAATATAGAGAGAGATAGAAATGATAGAGGAAGCTTTAAGAGAGATAAATAGGGGTTGCGCAGAAATTATTGACAACGAAAGAATAGAAAAACTTTTAAAAGCTTATTTTCAAGAGGGAAAAACATACACAGTAAAAGCTGGTTTTGATCCAACTGCACCAGATTTGCACCTTGGACACACAGTCCTTTTACAAAAGTTAGCAATTTTTCAAAAATATGGAGCACGTGTTCAATTTTTAATAGGAAGTTTTACTGCTACAATAGGTGATCCTACTGGAAAAAATAGTACACGTAAAGTTTTGTCTAAAGAAGATATTGTAAAAAATATTGAGAGTTATACAACACAGGCATTTAAAATTTTAGATGAGAGTAAAACAGATATTGTATATAATGATGACTGGCTGGGTAAGATGAGTGCAGCAGATTTAATAACATTGGCTTCAAACCTTACCGTGGCACGAATGCTTGAACGTGATGATTTTTCAAAAAGATTTAAAACAAATATGGCAATAGCAACGAGTGAATTTATGTATCCGCTTTTGCAAGGATATGATAGTGTTTATTTGGCTTCAGATATAGAGATAGGTGGAACTGACCAAAAGTTTAACTTATTAATGGGTAGACAACTTCAAAAAGCTTACGATATTAAAAAACAGCAGGCTATTTTAATGATGCCTATTCTGGAAGGTCTTGACGGCGTACAAAAAATGAGTAAATCGTTGGGTAATTACATCGGTGTCTCAGATACAGCAAATGATATGTTTGGCAAAGTCTTAAGTATATCTGATGAACTTATGTGGAGATATTTTGAACTTTTAAGTGATAAAAGTTTAGATGAAATTGCCGAGCTTGAAAGTGCGGTAAAAGAAGCAAAGGTACATCCTAAAAAGGTAAAAGAGGATTTAGCATTAGAAATTACAACACGCTTTCATGATGCGAAAGCAGCACAAAATGCGAAAGAGGAATTTGATAAAGTACATTCAAAAAGTCAAATTCCAAGTGATATTGCAGAATTTAGCTGTGATGGACCTGTTTGGATTGCAAAAGCATTGTTAGAATGTAACATGGAACCATCTACTTCTCAGGCAAGACGAGATATTAAGCAGGGTGGTGTTAAAATAAATCAGAAAAAAGTTTCGGATGAGAAATTAGAATTACCAACTGGGGAGTATCTCTTACAGGTTGGAAAAAGAAAATTTGCAAAGTTAAAGGTTAGTTAATGAATTTTAAGTCTTTAAAAATTGGGAAATATAAAATAGAAAAACCAATAGTGCAAGGTGGTATGGGTGTTGGCATCAGTTGGGATCAACTGGCTGGTACTGTATCAAAAGAGGGTGGACTTGGTGTTATTAGTTCTGTTGGAACAGGTTATTATCAAGATAAAGAATTCGCAAAAAAACTTGTTTCAGATAGACCTTTAAGTGAAGTAAATTTTTATTCAAAAGAAGGATTTCACGAGATTATTAAAAATGCTAGAAAAATTTGTGGGGATAAACCTCTAGCCGCAAATGTTTTATATGCAATTAATGACTATGGTCGTGTTGTCCGTGATGCTTGTGAAGGTGGTGTTGATATTATTATTACCGGAGCAGGGTTGCCGACAAATATGCCTGAATTTACAGAAGGTTATCCTGATGTCGCCCTTGTTCCTATTGTATCATCTGCCAAAGCTTTAAAAATTATTTGTAAAAGATGGCAAAAGCGTTATAATCGCTTGCCTGATGCAGTTATTCTTGAAGGTCCTAAGAGTGGAGGGCATCAAGGTTTTACGTATGAACAATGTTCCATGGAAGAATATCAGCTAGAAAATCTTGTAAAACCTGTTGTACAAGAGGCTGCCCTATGGGGCGGCATGCCTGTTATTGCTGCCGGTGGTGTTTGGGATAAGAATGACATAGAAGGGATGATGGATCTAGGTGCTAGCGGTGTTCAGATGGGTACGCGTTTTATTGGAACTTTTGAATGTGATGCACATGCAAACTTTAAAAAGGTACTCCTTGAAGCAAAAGAGGGTGATATAAAACTTATGGGCTCTCCGGTTGGTTATCCTGCACAAGGAGTAGTGACAAATCTTACACAGTTAGTAGAAAAAAGAGAAGGCCCTGCTATCAAATGCATATCTAACTGTGTTGCACCTTGTAATCGTGGCGAAGAGGCAAAGGTTGTTGGCTTTTGTATAGCTGACAGGTTAAGTGATGCATATGAGGGTAATTTAGAAACAGGCTTATTCTTTTCAGGAACAAATGGCTATAAGTTAAATAAAATTATTACCGTAAAAGAACTTATTGATAAACTGATGCAGGGTGAATAATTATTTATGATGAGGCTCTTTGCACTATTATTTATTTTTGCAATTTCATTATTTGGCTTAAGTAATCAAGAAATTTTAAAAAGAGCAAAATTACTTTCGCATACTTCAAGCAAAAGCGAGCAGTTCCGTGCTTATAATGATTATAAAAATCTTTATCTCAGGGCGCTTTTGAATAATAACCAAAAATTAAAATATTCTGCACTACAGGGTATTGTTCAAAGCGGAAGAAAATTACATATTGATGTAAAAAAGTATGAAAAAGAATTTTATAGACAAAAGAAATCTTCGGCAAAAATTAAAAAATTAAAAAAATCTATTCATGTAACACCCTCATATAAACTCAAATCAGTACATTTTAAAAATGGAAGACTTATTCTTATATTTGATAAAAAACTTACAAATAAACAAATTAATTATTTTACATTGCATGATAATAAAGCACATATTTATAAATATATTTTTGATATACATGCTTCAATGCTAAAAAGTTCAAAAAATTTAAGAAAAGCAGGCATTGATAAAATAAAATTAGCTCAGTATAATCCATCCACCTTACGACTTGTTATTCAAAATAAGACTTCCTTATCTATACATTTTAAAAGAGAAGGAAATGAACTTTCTGTAAGTATGCTAAGTAAATCTTTAAGAAGTAGAAAAATAATAGCTTCAAACAAGTATAAAATAGAGCCGCCAAAAAGATTGGACAGAAATAAAATTATTGTCATAGATGCTGGGCATGGCGGAAAAGACCCGGGAGCAATTGGTTATAGACATTATAAAGAAAAAATCGTTGTATTACATATTGCAAGATACTTAAAAAATATATTGCGTTCACGCGGATACAAAGTGTATATGACAAGAGATAGTGACCATTTTGTTAAACTACGAAATCGAACAAAATATGCCAATAGAAAAGGTGCAGATATTTTTATAAGTATTCATGCGAATGCTGTAGGCAGACGAGATGCAAAAAAAGCATGTGGTTTAGAGTGTTATTTTCTCTCAACTTCCCGTTCAAGCAGGGCTAAAAAAGTGGCAGCAATGGAAAATTCTGCTGATTTAGATGAAATGGATTATTATGGAAAACAAAGTTTTCTCAATACTATAAATTCTCATAATATTGTTGCTTCAAATAAGTTGGCAATAGATTTACAACGGGGTGCACTTGCAACATTGAAAAGAAGATATAGAGATGTAAAAGATTCTGGGGTGAGAGAAGGACCATTCTGGGTTTTAGTAGGTGCACAAATGCCTTCAGTACTGGTTGAAGTTGGCTTTATTACAAATCCTAAGGAAGCAAAACGATTGGTAAATAGAAATTATCAACAAAGAATGGCGCAAGGACTAGCTAATGGTGTAGAGCGTTATTTTATAAATAATTAAAAAGAGGAAGTTTAATCCTCTTTTTTGTAAGGTAAATCACCGGCAACTGCTTCTTTATCATTAATGACTTTTTCAATTTGCTGTTTCACTTTATCGTAACGAAATTGTTCTTTAAAGCCCATGATTCTTCCACCTGCTGCATTTGGGTGTCCGCCACCATTTGCCCACTCTTTTGAAATTTGTGCAACGCTTACATTGTTATTTGCACGAAGACTCATAGTACCCCGGTAGCTTACATCAACAATAAAATCATATTCCGGATAGGCAGTTAAAAAACCATTACCGACTATAGAGGTGTTACCCACTCCATAGCTTAGGTATCCGCGATAGCCTTTATAATATATGGTTTTTTCATTACGCGCTTTTCCAAGAAGTCCAACTACATATTTTGTTGCAAGATTATCAAGTGTATCATTCTTTTCAAGTTTAAAAAAATCTTTTTTTAGAGAATGTATTTTATCGTCGAGTAAAATAGGTGCGTCAGGTTCATTTATAAGTTTTGCGGCTTCATGCAAAAGTGTGAGTTTATAGTTTGAATCTTCTAGGGGGAACATTATTTTGTTAAGTTCTCTTGTCTCGGTAACAAGACGCATACAAACTTTGCCATACTCGAAATTATCATGTTCTTCTTGTTTCCACAAATCCACGGCATTCACAACATTGACATATTTTTCCATCCATTGAGGTGCATCAAGTGAAAAATGCTTTTTTGCATAATCATATGTTATTTTGGTTGCAGAACGGGTTGTATCAAGAAAATACCAGTCGTGTTTTTTCGCACTTTCTTCACCACTTCCATGATGGTCTAAGAGTTGAAATTTTACATCAAATGAAGCACTGTTCATCTTTTTTACTTCATGACTTAACCATCTTGATTCATCAGCCGTAAGATTGAGGTCTGTAATTAAAAGAAATGCTTTTGTTTCTGCTTTTCTAATATTTTCCAAAATCAAATCAAGCTTTTGTTTTACTTCTGGACCGTAATTGGCATTATAATTGAATCTTTTATAGGGAGTGTACTGCATGACCAATTGGCAGCTGTATCCATCTAAATCAATGTGTGAAAGATGGTGGATTGTTCTGTTTTGCATTTTTTACCTTTTAATTATTTGTGTCTTGTGTTTGAATTGAAATGGATCCCATAACTTCGAATGTTGCAGTTGAATCTATTTCAGCATGTGAAAGTGTAACAACATCAAGAGAAAATCTCTCAAAGATCTCTGCAACACTACGACGAATCTGTGGGTCTACTATGATAATAACAGGTGATACCCCTTTTTGTAGTAAATCTGCAGCTTTTGTGCTTGTCGCCTGAATAAGTTCATTTATTTCTCCTACATTCAGCATAAGGTTTCGAACACCGTCTTGCTCTTGTGATTTTTGTAATAATAGTTGTTCTGTTTGTGTATCAAAAGTTAAGAGTCTAATAACACCATCATCCCCTGCATACATTTGTGTAATCACCCGCGATAGTTTTGCACGTACTTGTTCCGTTATTAAATCAACATTTTTTGTATATTCTGCAATATCTGCAATAGTTTCAAGTATAGTAAGCATATCTTTTAGCGGAATTTTCTCATGTAAAAGTGCTTTTAATACTCTTTGAATAAGCCCAATTGAAGCTACTTTTAATACATCATCAATAATAACAGGGTAATCACCTTTAATTTTGTCTATGAGTGATTGTACTTCTTGTCGTGTTAAGAGCTCTTCAGCATTGCGTTTAATAAGTTCACTCATATGTGTAGAAATAACAGTGGCTGGGTCAACGACTGTATAGCCATTAATGATAGCATCCTCTTTTTGATCAGGTGTTATCCAAAGTGCATCCAAACCAAAAGCAGGCTCTTTTGTAGCTTCGCCATCTATCTCACCTGTTGCCATTCCGCTGTCCATAGCAAGAAATTTATCTGGCATAATTTCACCTTCACCAATGGCAATGCCTTTGAGAAGTACTTGGTATTGGTTTGGTTTAAGGTGAAGATTATCACGTATACGTACCTGTGGCATTAAAAATCCAAAATCACTTGCAATTTTTCTTCTCATTGAACGAATACGTTCAAGTAAGTCACCACCCTGAGAATTGTCAGCGAGTTTAATAAGTTGGTAGCCCAGCGTAAGTTCAAGCATTTCTACTTTAAGAATATCTTCTAATGCACGCTCTTCTTCTTTTGCAATCTCTTCGTTTGTTTTTTTCGGTTTGATTTTTTCTTTCTCTTTTTCTATCTCTTCTCTTGTTTTTGCACCAATCATACCTTCTACATCTAAAATACTCAGCTCTCCTTTTTCATATTTGTATATGGACCAGCCAAGAAGAGCAAATAATAGGCCGACAAAAGCCATAGAAGCTGTTGGTAGACCAGGAACGAGGGCAAATAAGAACATAATGAATCCAACTATCATCATAATTTTTGCATTTCCAACCATTTGAGAAATGGTTCCCTCTGCAAAGTTTTCTCCATCACTAGAAGAGCGGGTTATCATAATACCGGTTGCTGTTGAAATAATAAGTGCCGGTATTTGACTTACAAGACCGTCACCAATTGTTAAAAGTGTAAAAACAGAAGCACTACCAGAAACACTCATACCGTATTGGAAAACTCCGATTAAAAATCCGCCAATAATATTGATAAGTGTGATGACAATACCTGCAACAGCATCTCCTTTGACAAACTTAGAAGAACCATCCATTGCACCATAAAAGTTTGCATCTTGAAGAATTTCAGCACGACGTTGTTTTGCCTCTGCATCATCAATTAATCCTGCATTTAAATCTGCATCGACTGCCATCTGTTTTCCAGGCATAGAATCAAGAACAAAACGTGCTGCAACTTCTGCAACCCTTGTAGAACCTTTTGTAATAACCATAAAGTTAATAAGTACCAAAATGGAAAATACAATAATACCAATAACATAATTCCCACCGACGACAAAGTTACCAAAACTGGTAATTACATCACTTACTTTTTCAGGTCCTTCATAGCCATGACTCAAAATCATTCTGGTTGTTGCAATGTTGAGTGAAAGCCTAAAAAGGGTTAATACAAGTATAAGTGTTGGAAAAGTGGTTAAATCTGTTGGTTTTGGAACATATAAAGAGATAAGCAGTATTAAAACTGACAAAGCGATAGAAACAGTCAGTAAAACATCTAAAACAGATGATGGTAGAGGAACAATAATAATAGCTAAAATTGTCATAACAAAAAAAACGACACCAAGGTCACGTTTACCAAGTAAAAAGTTTAGTGAAGTTCCAATTTTTTGTTTTGTGGTTAATTTTCTTGCCAAGTTTTACTGTCTCAAAGATTTAGTCGTCGAGCAAATCTGCTAAGGTTAAGTTCGCCAAGAAAAAATCAATTTTGCCTTGTAGTTTATGTAGAAAAGGCCATATAGAACATGTACTGGCTTTTTCTGACGGGCAATCCTCTAAAGATGGAGCACATTCAAACACAGCTGGAGCCTTGCCTTCAACGCATGATGCAACATCAAGCATACTGATTTCTTTTGGTTCTTTTCTTAATGAGAACCCACCGTTAACCCCTTTATAAGAGCTTAATATCTCTGCTTTTGCAAGTGATTGAAGTATCTTTGCTAAGAAACTTTTGGAGATACTGAGTTCTTTGGAAAGTGTATCACTATCCATCGGAGAATCTGTCTTTGATAACAAAATTAAAGATAATAGAGCATATTCACTGGCACGGGTTATAAGCATAGTTTTACTTTCATTTAGACTTTTAAAATTATATTATATCTAAAATTTTCGTTGACTCATTCAAATAATGTGGCAATTAAAGAAAAAACTTGCTATAATCCCGTTTCAATTCTCTTGCACTGTGCATTTGAGTTAGATTATTATACCCATCAGGAGGCTATTATGGCTTTAGATTCGGCTAAAAAACAAGAAATAGTTGCGAAATTCGGTCGCAAAGAAAATGACACTGGTTCAAGTGAAGTTCAAATTGCGCTTTTAACTGAAAGAATTAGAGAATTAACTGAGCACTTAAAAGTTTTCAAAAAAGATCATGCATCTCGTTTAGGACTTCTTAAATTAGTTGGTCAACGTCGTCGTTTAATGAAGTACTTCAAAAGAACAGATAAAGACGCATATATGAAACTAATTGAAGATTTAGATATTCGTGATAATATCTAAGTTTTAAACTTTTTCTTAAAGCAAGTCTACGGACTTGCTACTTCTGTAGTTCTTCTTTTAAAGATTTATGTAATAGTTTATAGGTTGAACGATTAAATATATACTCCTTTGCATTAAAAAGTGTTTCAAACATTATTTTCCACAATATAGAGAAATTTTCTTCCTGTTTTACTGAACATAAGCTTTTTTGCATTTGTTGTTCTAACTCTGAAATTATTTTTGCATGTTTAACATACTCTCTTAAAATACTATAATCAACACCAACTTCTATAAATTCTTCTACTAAATTGATAATTAAAGCTTCTTTTTGCGTAAAGTCATTTTCATGTAAAGGGAGTAAAATATTATCAGCAAGAAGTTTATGAAGTAGAGTTTCGTTAATATCAAAATGTTCTATGAATTTCGATTTAGTATAATGTTGTAAAGTTGAAGATTCACCACTTAAAGTATTCATAAGCGGTGCAAGCATGGCATAAGAGCCAGAAAAAGAATCATTCTTCTTTTCTAAAGCAAGCTTAATTTCGTCAATAGAACTTCCCATATTTTCTTGCATATATTTTATGTATTTTAATAATTCTACATGTTGGGTATTGTACTTATGTACATTAGATTTTATTTTTTTTGCTTCGGGGAGCAACCCCTCCTTTATATAATAAAGAATAGTTGATTTTGGCATATTCGTTTTTGTTACAAGTTCAGACATTTTATATTCCATATAAAATCCTAGTTAATATTTTGTTAAGTATTATATCATATAATACAAAACGTAAAGTTTAACTTAACATTATTCAAATAAGGAAAAGAAAAATGGCACATATAAAATTACCGGAATTTGAGGAGATGACTCCTGCAATCCAAGCCAAAGCGAGACCAATTTTAGAAAAAACAGGAAAATTAGGAGAAATTTTTAAACTTTTAGCAATTGATGAAAAGGTTTATTTTGCAACTGATGTAATGATTCAAAAATATTTACTTGATGAAACGACACTTTCTTATGATATAAAAGAAGCTATTGCATTACTTATTTCAAAAGAGAATGGCTGTAAAATGTGTGTGGATGTGCATAAAAGTATTGCAAAGATGTTAGGCTTGAGTGATAAAAAAATTGAAGAAATTTTAAAAGGTGTTGATTCTATCAATACAGACAGTAGAGAAAAAGCTCTTTTAAACTTTTGTATAAAAGCTTCAGGGAAAGAAAATTACAAAATTTTAAAAGAAGAAATAAATGCTCTTAAAGAGATGGGCTGGAGTGATGTTCAAATCATTGAAGCTGTTTCTATTACGGGATATTTTAATTATATTAATACCCTTTCGAATGTATTTGGTTTGGGACAATAGATAATTGTTTTATATTGCACACTGTTTGCACAGTAAAAGAATATAATGCTGATATAAATTAGGTAAATGTTAAGAATAAAGGAAAAAAATGTTGAAGGTATTATTGGCTTTTATGCTAATAACAAATGTTGTATTAGCAAATGACTGGGTGAAAAAAGGTGATACTGTAATAGATAAAAAAAATCATCTGCAGTGGGAAGATAATGCTAAAACAAATGAAGTGGTTGATATTTGGAAAATGGTTCATTCACGTTGCTCAGGTTTGCACTTGGCAGGTTTTAATGATTGGCGATTACCTTCAAAAAGAGAGTTGCAGCATTTAGCAAAATCGCAAAAAGAGAAAGCAATCTTTGCTCAGTTGGAAAAAGGTCTTTATTGGAGTAGCGATAAAGATGACACGGATGCTTTTGTCGTGTATATACCAAATGGGTTTACTTCCAAAAGCGATACATGCGATAAAAATTACGCTGTATGCGTACGTGATACAAAATAAGGAGAAAAGGTGATGAAATATATTTTTATATTGCTTTTTACAATTACAAGTCTGTTTGCTAATGAAGCTACAGATTTAGCGAATAAATTACATTATATGAAATCTTACAACAAGGCTTTGCAAGTTTCGCAAAAAGAAGCAAAGCTTTTGATGCTCATTATTGTTGAAGATGGGTGTCATTGGTGCAAAAAATTTTCAAGGACAACTCTTGTGAATCCTGCAGTGCAACAAAAGCTCAAGGCGATTGTAAAAGTTATTATAGACAAAGATGAACAAGCCGCATTGCAATATGAACCTCACTTTTTTCCTATGATTTATTTTATAAATCCAAAGACTCAACAGGTAGTAGATACCGCTTATGGTTACCAAAAAACAACTGGCTTTTTGATGCATATTCAAAAAGCGAATGAACAATATAAAAAGGAATCTTTACAATGAAATCTCTCTTCATATTTTTAATGCTCATGGGTACATTATTTGCACAAGATAAAGGCTATATTCTTGACAAAACACAACATCTTATGTGGCAACAGTGCGATAAATCTGATTCTCTGGACAGGGCTTATATTTTTAAAAGTGCACAATCATATTGTGATAATCTTTATTATCTAGGATACGATGACTGGCGTCTTCCAACGTCAAAAGAGTTGCAAACTGCTTTTCAAAACAAAACATTGAAAAATCTTGCTTTTGATGGCTATTGGAGTTCTGAGAAAGATCCAAAAGACCCACAAGATAATGCACTTGCCGTTTTTTCTAAAAATGGGCATGTATATTCACAAGATTTTTGTGAAGATACACATATTATTTGTGTACGTTAAATTTTTTATGTAAACAAAATTGAATGAACATAGAGGAAAAAAATGGTAAAAGAAATTATAAAATATCCGACAACTCCAAGTTTAGAATTTGGTGCGAACGTTAGATTTTTCAATGAGGAACTTTTTACACTCATTGAGGATATCAAAGACACAATTGAGGCTAATGATTTAAAAGCACTAGCTGCTTTTCAAATAGGTTCGCCATATAATGTTATTGTTATTAAAGATGGTGAAAAGTATATAGAACTAATAAATGCTAGAGTATTAAAAAGAGAAGGTACTACGCAAACACAAGAGACTACAGCTTATTTTCCAGGATTAAGTGCAAAAACAAAACGATATGAAAAAATAAAAGTAATCTATGAAGATAGAAATGCAAAACAACAGTTTTTAGAAGCAGATGGAGAACTCTCAATAATCATTCAACGGAAATTAGACTACTCTTTTGGTTCAAACTTTAGAGTAAGATTAGATGATGGCGAGAGAAAACTTTTTGATGCAAAACTGGAATTTGGAACGGATGCTATTACGGAAAATGGATGTCCTACTGTATTTAAGCGTGATAGGATTTTACATACGTTTAAACTACTGTTTGTTCTTGGACTTATAGGTGTGGGAATCTCATTTTTTCTAAAAGATGAAATACTTGAACTTTTAAAAAATATTGAAAACTACGGTATGCTTTTTATGGCAGTTCTTTTAGTTGTTTACTTTTTTTATGCACAATATGAAGGAAAACAGTATAAAAATTGTAGTTCATGTCAGATTGGAAACATTATTGGTGTAACTGCTATATCATTAGGTAAACTTTTAGTGCTTTTTGCATTGAATTATTTTTTAGTAGGATAAAAGATGAAAAGAATTTCAATATTACTCCTTATAAGTCTTTCACTTTTTGCTGCAAATATTGATGACTTTGCAAAAAAAATGTCCTTCCAAAGAGATTATAAAACAGCACTAACCAAGTCAAAACAGATGCACAAACCATTGGTAATGATTTTAAGTGCTGATTATTGTCCATGGTGCCGTAAATTTGAAAATAGAACATTGGAATCATCTTTAGTAAAAACAGAACTTAATAAACATTTTATTGTTCTCGTTGTTGATAAAAAATATGATATAAAGAGCTTTCCATCAAAATATAGAACACAATTTACGCCTAAAGTATTTTTTATAAATTCAAAAGATGAAAGTGTATTTTTGGATACGACAGGATATATAAAGAAAAAACAGTTTTTACAGAAGTTGAAACAAGCTCTTAAGCTTTATAAGGATATGCCATGATGCGATTGTTGTTTCTTCTTCTTTTTAGCTCTTTTTCTCTTTATGGGGCAGCATATTGGACACTCTCTGGTATAGACAAAGCAAATATTTACGTAAGGAATGGTGTTGATTCTCTTAAGCCTAAAAGTATAAAAATTATTAAACAAAAGATGCTTTCTATGCTTCAAAAAGAAAATATAAAAACAAATCAACAAGATAGCCCAATATTAATGGTAAAACTTGATGAATTAGAAAATGAAGGGATACATTATGTTTATGTGACATTAGCATTGGGCGAAAATGTGCATACCTTTAGAAAAGACAAAAGTAACACTTTTGCTTTAACTTATGACTCTCATGATTTTATTGATGCCGATGCAGGTGAACTTGATAATGAAATTTTAGGAAGTATAGATTTTCTACTCGCACAATTTAGTAAACATTTTGAGGATGATAAAGATTAGAGAAAAATTTCTATAGCCCTCTCTAAATCTTCTTTTGTATCTATACCAAAGCCTGTACTTGCCACTTTTACCATAGCTATGTTTTTTTGATGATAAATTGCACGGAGTTGCTCAAGTTTTTCTATGTCTTCTATGGGAGCATCAGGCAGGGAACAAAACTCTTTGAGGCTTTTTTTAGAAAAACCATAAATACCAATATGTCCAAAATAAACAGCTTCTCCGCTTTGGTTATGTGGAATTTTTGCACGAGAAAAATAGATGGCATTACTTTTCTCATCAAGTACAACCTTTACAAGATTAGGGTCTTTTGCCGCATCTGTATTGATAGAGTTATAACAACTTCCCATAATAAAATCTTCGTTATTCCTTTGGAGTTCTTTAAGTTTTTTTAAGAGTGATTCTACTACATCAGGCTCCATAAAAGGCTCATCTGCTTGTACATTGACAATAAGTTCATTATCATCAAGATCTAAAATCGTAGCACATTCATAAATTCTGTCTGTACCGCTTTTATGTGTTGTTGAGGTGAGCATTGCTTCAATTCCGTATTGTTTACATGTAGAAACAATAAGCTCATCATCAGCAGCTACAACAACTCTATCTAAATGAGAGACTCTTTTTGCTGTTCTTACAACCATTGGTAATCCGCCAATATCTGCTAGTACTTTTTGTGGAAATCTTGTTGATGCCAATCGTGCAGGAATAATTATCATATTGGAATACGCCTTTGCTGTGATATAATTGCAATATTATAACCCAAGGGACTTTAATTCATGCTTCTTTATCAGCCAGAATCTGGTTACTGCTATAATAGCGATTCACTATTTTTATACGATTTTATTGATTCTTTTCATCCAAAAGGAAAAGTTTTGGATGTTGGTAGCGGATGTGGGATTGTCGGATTGTTAGTCGCTAAAGCCAATAAAAAAGTGGAGCTTGAAGGGGTAGAAAAGCAACAAATTTTCATAGATTTTTCAAAAATAAATGCCAGAGTCAATTCTATTGCCTATAATTTGCATGAGTGTGATTTTTTGGAACTTGATGAGAAAAATAAATATGATTATATTATTTCAAATCCTCCCTTTTATCCATCAGGGGTGCAAGAAAGTAAAAACCAAATATTGTTTAATGCACGTTATAATGTGAATCTACCTTTAGATAAATTTTTTAAAAAGGTATCACAGCTCTTAAAGCCGCAGTCGCATTTTATATTTTGTTATGATGCTTCGCAATTTGCTCTTGTTTGTGCTGCATTAGAAAAAGTAAAAATGAGAGTTGTTGATGTTCAGTTTGTGCATCCAAAACTTGATAGAAATGCCTCTTTAGTTATGGTGCATGCAAGAAATGGATCAAAAGCAATGATGAAAATCTGGCCGCCGTTTATAAGTTTTGAAGGAAGTGAACCTTCACAAAAAGCACAAGAAATATATAAAAAAGCCAATACACAGAGTATAAAATGTCAAATATAATAAAAAAAGAAGGGTATCCTTACGCTTTTGATTCCACTGCATGTGCTACCTGTGAGGGTAGATGCTGTACAGGAGAGAGTGGATACATTTATGTAACTAAAGCTGAAATTTTTGCCATAGCAGAAGTTTTAGAGATGGATGTTAATGAATTTGCGTTAAAATATCTCTTTAAGAAGGGGTATAAATATTCTATAAAAGAGAATAAAATTGATGACTCCTATGAATGTGTTTTTTACGACAGAGCTACAAACGGATGTAAAATTTATAATGCCCGTCCAAACCAGTGTAAAACATTTCCATTTTGGGAGTATTATAAAACAAGAGTTGATGAGTTAAAACTTGAATGCCCAGGAATAATAAATGATTAAATTTTTTTTACTTGTATGTGTGTCACTGTTCTTTGTTGCATGTTCTACTAATCAGCCAAAGCCGGTACAACCGGATGAAAAAGCTTTTGCGCAAGAAGATAATTATATAATTTTAGCACTTCATGCACAACGATTTAAAGAGTATAAAACGGCAAAAAAATTGTATGAAACTTTATATGATAAATCTCTAAAAAAAGAGTATTTATACCGTTCATTACAAAGTGCCTTACTGGCAAAAGAAAATGCTTATGTTGTTAAAAAAGTTGATAAAATTACGCAAGGTTCTTATTCTGATGCTGTGCTTATACGCTTAAAAATTGTAGCACTGATGGAAATGGGTCAATTGCAAAAGGCTAAAAAGTATGCTGTTACCTTGGCAAAGTATACAAAAAAAGCAAATGATTACCTTTTAGCAGGTGATGTTTATATTAAAAATCAAGAGTATAATGTGGCACTTAAGTATTTAGATAGTGCTTATATGAAGAACTATAATGAAAAAATTTTAGATAAAATGGCCATTATTCTTTATGTGAATTTACATAGAAAAAAAGATGCTATAGCCTATCTTGAAACACATTCTCGTGTACATGGATGCTCAAAACGTGTATGTAATAGGTTAATTGGAATTTATAGTAACGAAAATAATATAGAAGGATTATTGTCTGTTTATAAAAGACTCTATAATATAGATAAAAGCAAAGCAATTGCAAAAAAAATAATTCAAATTTATGCTTATAAAAAAGATTACATTCAATTGATAAATTTTTTAGAAGAAACAAAAGCTGATAATACAATTCTTTTAGAACTATATGTTACAGGAAAAGATTATGGCAAAGCATTTAAATTAGCACAAAAACTATATGAGCAAAGTGGTGAAATAAATTATTTGGGACAAAGTGCCATTTATCAATATGAGAATCAAAGTAAAAATATGTCTCAAAAAACTTTGTCTTCTGTTGTGAAGGAATTAACAAAAGTTGTTAATCAAACAGATGAACCTTTGTACCTGAACTATCTGGGGTATATTCTTATAGATCATGAAATTAATGTAAAACAGGGAATAAAATATATTCAAAAAGTTTTGAAAACAAATCCGGATTCTGCATTTTATTTAGACTCTTTAGCGTGGGGATATTATAAACTACATCAATGTAGTAAAGCAAAAAAAATCATGGATAAGGTTGCAACACTTGAAGGTGGCGATAACCCGGAAGTCCTTCTACATGTAAAAAAAATAGACAAATGTTTACGAAACTCACATCAACATAAAAAAGGTAAAAAGAAGAGATGATTTTAGATGATATTATCAAAAAAACAAAAGAAGATTTAGTACAAAGAGAAAAAGAATTTTCACTTGATTGGTTAGGGCGTTCTTTAGCTTTTAATGCAAGACAGCCTCGTGATGTTATACCATTTTTAAAAGCAACACAAGAAGATCCGTATAGAATTATTTCTGAGGTAAAAAAGGCTTCTCCTTCTAGAGGTGTTATTCGTGAAGATTTTGATCCGCTTGCAATTGCACAAGCATATGAACGTGGGGGAGCAAGTGCAATTTCTGTTTTGACAGAGCCGCATTTTTTTCAAGGTTCGCTTGATTATTTGGCAGGAATCAGAAGATATGTATCCACGCCTCTTTTGAGAAAAGATTTTATTGTCTCAAAATATCAGGTTTTGGAAGCACTGGTTTTGGTGCTGACTTTATTTTACTCATAGCCGCAGCATTAAGCAAAAGTGAACTCAAAGACCTATTGAATTATACAAGACATTTGGGTATGGAAGCACTTGTTGAGGTACATGATAAAAAAGATTTAGTAAAAGCCATATATGCCGGTGCAGATATTATTGGTATAAATCATAGAAATTTACAAACGTTTGAGATGAATATGAACCTTTCGTATGAGCTTATTCCTTTAATACCAAACGGTAAAATAATTGTGGCTGAGAGTGGCATATATGAACATGGACAACTTGAAGATTTAAGTAAAGCAGGTGTGGACGCATTCTTAGTCGGTGAATCGTTGATGCGTGAAGATAATGAAGAAGAAGCTTTAAAAAACTTAAAATATGGAGAAAAATCATGAAAAAAATATTTTTGATGATAGCAGTTGGCATTGCACTTATGTTGAGTGGATGTACACAAGAAACACAAAATAAAATAGGACGTTCGATTCAAAACTGGACCGGTACAAATGGTGTTCTTGATATATATATGGGTTCAAAATTAGTAAAAAGATTTATTAAAATTGATAAATTGACAACCGCTACAAGCACGAATGGAAATATTCCAAGAAATTATCGTTATGGTTATGGCTATATTGATAGCAATGAAAATTATGTGGTAGATAATGGAGAGAAGAAAGTTTATTTTGAAATTAGTAATTATTCTACACCTTATATATTCTATGAAAATCCAAAGAACTAAACCGTGGATGTAGTTCAACTTTTAAAATACCTTATAAATTCTAAAAGTGAAACGCCTGATGATGGTGGAATACTTAATTTTGTTGAAGATTATCTGCAAGGGTTTGAAGCGATTAGAATTGATGTAGAGGATGTAAAAAATCTTTTTATTTTTAAGAAATTCGGTGAGGGAAAGCATTTGTGCTTTGCTGGACATGTTGATGTTGTTCCATCAGGAGAAGGATGGAATACAAATCCTTATGAAGCTGTAGAAAAAGATGGTTATATTTATGGGCGTGGGGCACAAGATATGAAAAGTGGTTTGGCCGCATTTATACAGGCAGCCAAAGATACAAATGATTTTAAAGGAACACTCTCTCTACTTCTAACTTCTGATGAAGAGGGTGAAGCTACAAATGGCACTGTAAAAGTATTAGAGTATTTGCAAAAGAACAATATGCTTCCTAATGCCTGTGTAGTTGCTGAACCTACTTGTGAAGAGGAATTTGGTGATGCTATCAAAGTAGGACGTCGTGGTTCTATTAACGGCTATTTGACGCTTAAGGGGAAGCAGGGACATGCTGCTTATCCCGAAAAAGCTGTGAATCCTATTCATCAGCTTGCAAAAGTACTAGGTGATATGGCAGGTGTAGATTTAGATGAAGGTGATGAATTCTTTGCTCCTTCAAAGTTTGTTATAACAGATATTCGTGCAGGTATGCAGGTAACAAATGTAACGCCAAATGACTTGAAAATGATGTTCAATGTTCGTAACAATACTAAAACGACACAAAAAGAGGTACGTGAATTTGTTGCAAAGCATTTAGCAGGGCTTGATTATGAACTTCGGCTAACACAAGGTTCTTACCCTTTTAAAACAGAGACAAATACTAGGCTAGTAAAAACCATAGATGAAGCTATAAAAAAAGTTACATGTAAAGAGCCAAAACATTCAACTGCCGGTGGAACAAGTGATGCACGATTTATATCTGCATTTGGTGTTGATGTTATAGAATTTGGTGTAAGAAATGACACAATTCATTCTCTTAATGAAAGAACAACAAAAAAAGAAGTTGAAGCTTTATACAAAGTTTTTAAAACTTTTATTCAAAATTGGAGCATGTAAGCCATTTATGGAGAATAAAAAACAAAATTATAAGAAGGAGAAATAATAATGAAAGCAGTACAAACAAATAAAGCACCTGCAGCAATAGGTCCATACTCTCAGGCAATTGTAGTGAATGATATGGTATATACATCAGGGCAGATAGCACTGACACCTGAGGGTGGTGATGAACTTTTACACGAAGATGTCGGTATTCAGACTATTGCAGTTTTAGAAAATCTTAAAGCGGTTTTGGAAGAAGCTGGAAGTTCTTTAAACAGTGTTGTAAAAACAACAATCTTTTTGGCAGATATGGATTCATTTGCTACAGTAAATGCAGTATATGAAAAAGCATTTGGTACGCATAAACCAGCACGTTCCACTGTAGCTGTTAAAACACTTCCTAAAAATGCTCTTGTGGAAATAGATGCGGTGGCATTAATAGATAATTACTCTTTTTAAACATAACTTAAAGCTTGAATGGGTATAATTCCGCACTTTTGTAGAAATACAACTTAAAATATTTAAGGACCATAAATGTACGCAATTATTAAAAATGGTGGTAAGCAGTATAAAGTTCAAGAAGGTGATGTTCTTTCATTAGATAAATTATCTTTAGAGCCAGAAGCTACTATCGAAATCAAAGAAGTTCTAGCTGTAAATGCTGGTGAACTTAAAATGGGAACTCCATATGTGGATGGTGCCGTTGTAACTGCTGAAGTTATCAGTGAAGGACGTGATAAGAAAGTTGTAATTTTCAAAAAACGTCGTCGTAAAGATAGTAAAGTTAAACGTGGTTTCAGAAGAGATCACACACGTGTTCGTATCACGAAAATAGCTGCTTAATTAGAGTAGTCTAAATAAAATGCATTAAGAGGTGCTAGCACCGTGAGCCTCACGCTGAGTGAAGCCTAGTGCTAACGTTAGAGGAGGGAATTACTTCCCTTCTCGTAAAAATAAATGAAAAAGAGGTTCCCTTCAATTTGGGAACCAAATTTAAGGAGTAAGAGATGGCACATAAGAAAGGTCAGGGTAGTACACAGAATAATCGTGATTCGGCTGGTAGAAGACTTGGTGTGAAAAAATTTGGTGGAGAAGCTGTAATTGCTGGTAACATCATTATTCGTCAACGCGGAACTAAAGTTCACCCAGGTAAAAATGTAGGTATGGGGAAAGATCATACTATTTTTGCTTTGGTTAATGGTGTTGTTGCGTTTGAGCGTAAAGATAAAAAACGTCAACAAGTTTCAATTATCCCTGCTGCATAATTTTCTACAATATTTGGGGTTTTCCCAAATATTTTCTTCAATAACTTTTAGGTAAAACACCTAACAAAATAACAAATATTTAATAATTTACTTTTTATTGTCAATAGTAAATTTTTAAGTTTTTAAAGTTCTTAAGGAGTTCATTTGTTTACAGATAGTGTCGAATTAACAGTTAGTTCTGGAAAAGGTGGACAGGGATGTGTGGCATTTCGTCGTGAAAAGTTTGTTCTTAATGGTGGTCCAAACGGTGGTGATGGTGGAAAAGGCGGAGATATTTGGTTTAAATGCGATAATAATACCCATACACTTTCTCATTTTCAAAGAAGAATGCATATAAAAGCAGATAAGGGAAAACCAGGTGAAGGTTCAAACTGCAGCGGTAAGTCGGGTGCTAAAAAAGTCATTATTGTGCCACCGGGAACACAAATTGTTGATCAAGAAAGCGGTGAAGTTCTTTTTGATATGCTCAAAGACGGTCAAGAAGAAAAATTTCTTCAAGGTGGAAAAGGCGGACTTGGAAATACACACTTTAAATCACCTACAAATCAAAGACCAACCTATGCTCAACCGGGTGAACAAGGTGAAACAAGACAAATCAAATTAGATTTAAAACTTATAGCAGATGTCGGTTTGGTTGGATTTCCTAATGTTGGAAAATCTACGCTTATCTCTACTGTTTCAAATGCAAGACCGGAGATAGCAAATTATGAATTTACAACGCTTACACCGAAGCTAGGACAAGTCAATATTGGAGATTATGAGTCATTTGTAATGGCGGATATTCCAGGAATTATTGGCGGAGCACATGAAGGTAAAGGCCTTGGAATTCAATTTTTACGTCATATTGAGAGAACAAAAACACTGCTTTTTATGGTTGATTTAGCTTCTTACAGAGATTTGCAAGATCAGATTGAAACACTAAAAAATGAGGTTGCCTCTTTTTCAGAGAAACTTGGCACTTCAAGATATGCTATTGCTTTGACACGTACAGATATTGTACCTCAAGAAGAGTTAGAAACAAAAATTATTGAATTTATCAATATGCTTGAACTTGAGCCAAGCAAGGGTAGCGAGTTTGATTTTGATAAGCAACTTCCTCATTATATTCAGCAAAGTGCTGATGAAACTTTAGGCTATGAGATTGAAAAACCTTACTTTATTGTTCCTATATCTTCGGCTATCAGTAAAAATATAGAGCCTTTAAAATATGCACTCTTTAATTTAGTACACCAAACGAGACCATAAAAAAATGCGTGTTGTAGTCAAAGTCGGGAGTGCTGTTTTAACACAAGATGGGAAAATAGCCTTTAAACGTATGCAAGCACTTGTAGATTTTTTAGCAGAATTGAAAAAGAAACATGAAGTTATATTGGTATCATCTGGTGCTGTTGCAGGCGGTTATACAAAAATCAAACTTGATAGAAATATTATT
>Ga0256829_1000875_pt1 | contig 26845 bp, 25 predicted proteins | sample 131447metaG_FD_185979 | JGI IMG/M metagenome (GOLD analysis project Ga0256829, IMG submission 185979) | Hydrothermal vent microbial communities from Lau Basin, Pacific Ocean - 131-447 | ecosystem: Environmental > Aquatic > Marine > Hydrothermal vents | place: Pacific Ocean: Lau Basin | collected... | reverse complement strand
GTATCGCAAATTGGTCTATTTATGATAACTAAGGAGTCAGGAGTAAGTGCAGGGGTTAGACGTATAGAAGCTATATGTGGAAATAGTGCAGTAGAAGCAGTAAAAGCCTTACGTCATGAACTAAATGAGGTTAAAGCCGAACTTAAAAATGTCAATCCTCTAGCAGGAATTGCTAAACTAAAAGAGCAGATAAAAACACTAAAATCTGAAGTACAAATAGCACAGTCGGCCACAAAAAAAGAGCTTAATTCTACAGAGCTTAAAGGTGCTAATATTATAGTAGAAGAGGTAGAGAGTGGGGACATCAAGGAGCTTATAGATGAAGCTAAAAACAGATACCCTAACATTGCTATTATGCTTTTTCAAAAGAAAGGTGATAAGGTTATGATAGCTTGTGGTTGTAAAGACATAAACATTAAAGCAGGAAGTTGGATTAAAGAGATAGCACCTATTTTAGGTGGTGGTGGGGGAGGTCGTGCAGACTTTGCTCAAGCTGGTGGTAAAGATGCCTCTAAGATAGCAGATGCAACACAAAGGTCTATAAAATATTTAGAGGAAAATCTATAATGGGTGAATTTTTTGCAAACTACGGGAATATATTGGTATTTTCACACGTACTCTCTGCTATTGTGTGGATAGGAGGTATGATAGCTATGCGTATAGCAGTACATCCTGTTATAGCTCGTGGTGGTGTGACAGATGCACAGATGTTACTTAGCCATAAAATAGCAGATATACTAGAGTCTAAACAGAGACTAGGAATTACTATGCAAATAGTCGGAAGATTATTTAATTTAGTAATGCCTTTTGTTATTATCTTGTTTGCTACTGGGCTTATTATGGCTATTTCACTAGATGGACATCATGGTTCACTCAAGACATTGTTTGTATCTAAAGAGATTATATGGACGATTATGTCTATAAATTATGGATATATGTATTACAAACGCGCAACAGCTTGGAAACTCTTTAACCAAAACAGAGTTAAAGAAGCAAAAGCTAGAATGAAATGGATGGCTAATGTGCTTTTACCTCTAAACATTGTACTAGGATTGGTTGCCCTTTTGATGGGTGTGAGTTTAAGAGGATTGTAGTATGTTACACCATAAGAGCAACCGATGATACATCTTGCTTCAAATTCAAAATCACGTGCCTTATTACTTAAAAAATTTGGTGTGGATTTTATACAAAAATCTCCAAAGTATGATGAAGAGCAGATAAGAACAAATATAGCAAAAGATTTCGTATATACTGCAAGTAAAGGCAAATTAGAGGCTTCTATATGCGAATTTGGTTTGGATATGCCTATACTTTGTGCCGATACTGTAATAGCCACACAAGATGGCACCATTTTGCGAAAAGCAAAAGATATAGATGATGCTAGACGCATTTTAAACCTACAAAGCGGTTCAAGCATTTCTATAATCTCATCTCTACATTATAAATCAAAAACTTTAGCATTTTCAGATATATCAGCAACACACTATCACTTTAGCAGTTTTAAAAAAGATGACTTAGAAGCCTATCTAAAGAGTGAACTATGGAGAGGAAAAGCAGGAGGGTGCATGGTAGAGGGTTTTTGTAAAAAGTACATAAAATCTGTTGATGGCTATGAGAGTACCGCTATGGGTTTGCAGGTAGAAACTTTATTGGCGTGGATAGGATAATTATGTACAGTAATGAACTAAAAGCCCTCAAAAAATCTGGACGTTTTAGGGAACGTAAGATTTTTGATGAAGATTTGGTGGATATGGCATCTAATGACTATTTGGGTTTATCTAGCAATAAGAAGCAGTTTAAAAAAGCTGTAAGGCTTGTACAGAAGTATAGTACTCTTACATCAAAAGCCTCTATGTTGGTCAATGGTTATCACCCTATACATAAAAAGTTTGAAGAGACTATGGCAAAACAAAATGGTTTTGAAGAGGGGCTTGTAGTGGGTTCTGGATATTTGGCAAATATGGCACTCATAGAAGCTTTAGTTCGTAAAGGAGATATGCTTTTTATAGATGAAGAGTACCATGCAAGTGGTATGACGGCAACTGGGTTACTTGAAGGTAGAGTGGTAAAATTTAAGCATAATAGTATAGAAGATTTACGTCAAAAATTAGAAGCATATCCAGCAAAAAGACAAATAGTTGCAGTAGAGGGTGTCTACTCTATGAGTGGGGATTTGTGTAAAAAAGAGATTTTTGAACTTATAGAAGAGAAAAATGCCATTATGATAGTCGATGAAGCACACTCTTCTGGAGTGCTTGGTAAAAAACTTTTAGGTATATTTGAGCATTACGGCATTGTCGTAAATGAGAGACATATAAAGATGGGAACTTTAGGTAAGGCATACGGCTCTTATGGTGCTTATATATTGGCTTCATCTCATATAGTATCTTTTTTAGTAAATAGAGCAAAACCTATTATCTACTCCACCGCCCCCTCTGTGTTTGATACTGCATTGGCACTTGTGAACTTAAAGTATATACAAAAACATGCAAAAAGATATAGAAAAAAGATAGAAAAACGTCAAGCTATGGTTTCGCAGATGTTGGGCGTGGAGTGTGATAGTCTTATAGTCCCTATAAAGATGCCAGATAATACCTCTACTCAAAGTATGCAAAATGAGTTAATAGAATATGATTACCTAGTGGGAGCTATACGCCAACCTACAGTAAAGAGACCTATTATGCGTCTTATACTAAATGTTGGGGTTAGCATAGATAAAATTATGCATACTGTCGCAGTAATTAGAGAGAATTCGATACAATGATGCAAAAAAGGTTTGATGGTGTTTAGTAGTCTGATTAAAGGTTCAATTATTTTAGCAATGTTATTTGGTGCGGCATTGACTGCGGCATTTATCTATGCTTATGAAGAGATATCACTTGATGCAGATAAACTTATAAATTATAAACCTGAAACATCTTCGATTATTTATGATAGAGACGGAAAGAAATTAGCGTATGTTTTTAAAGACCAACACCGTCTTTATGCACGTTACGATGAAATACCAGGCTTTTTGGTTGAAGCTCTTGTTGCCATGGAGGATACTCGTTTTTTTGAACACAACGGGGTTAATCCTGATGCTATTTTACGTGCTGTAGTTAAAGATATTCAAGCAGGTTCTTTTATAGAGGGTGGAAGTACACTAACACAACAACTTATAAAAAATAAAGTCCTTAGTAATGAAAAAAAACTTGCACGTAAAATAAAAGAGGCGATATTAGCTATTAAGATAGAACATGAATTAAGTAAAGAAGATATTATAGAGCGTTATCTAAATGAGATTTCTTATGGTAATAACTACTTTGGAGTAAAAACGGCTGCTAATGGGTATTTTCATAAAAGCATGAATGAATTGAGTTTGAAAGAGATGGCTATGTTAGTTGGGTTACCTAATGCACCTAGTTTCTATAATCCCCTAAGACACTATAAACGTGCTTTAAACCGTGCAAATAATGTTTTATATAGAATGAAAAGCCTTTCGTGGATAACAAACAGTGATTATCTTAAAGCAGTTAAAGAGTCTCCTAAAGTTTATAAAACTCCATTGGCTCAAAACATAGCTCCAGAGATAGTAGACGAGGTACTAAGACGTTTTAAGGGGAAATTGGGTGACATTCGTACAGGTGGTTATAAAATCTATACAACCATAGATACAAAACAACAAAACATTGCCAAAGAGGCTGTATCTTATGCATATAAAAGAGCATTAAAAAGATACCATGAAAAAGCAAAAAACTCTTCACTAAATGTAGCTTTTGTGTCTGTTGAAAGTAGCACAGGCGATATTTTATCTATGGTTGGTGGAGTTGATTATAAAAAGTCTGCCTTCAACCGTGTAACACAGTCTGAACGTCAGCCTGGTTCGGCATTTAAACCATTTATCTATCAAACCGCTTTAGATATGGGGTACAATCCTGCTAGTCCATTGACTGATTTGGCTAGAACTTTTCAATACTACTATAAAGGTAGACCTAAAATATGGTCTCCTAAAAATTATGAACATGACTTTAAAGGGTTTATATCTTTTAGGGAAGCTTTGGTTCATTCACGTAATTTAGCTACTATCAATCTTGTTTCAGATATTGGTGTAAGTACCATAAGAAAAAGATTAGCTTTTTTAGATGTGCCACATATTCCAAGAGATATGTCTATAGCATTGGGTAATCTAGGGTTAAGTCCACTTAAAATGGCACAAATATTTTCAGTATTTGCTAATAAAGGGCATATGATTGAACCTAGATTGGTAAGTAAGATTATATCTAAAGAGGGGGCTATTATATATGAGACACGCCCTAAAGAGATAGCAAATTTTACAACACCAGAACAAGCATACTTAATGACAGATGTTTTAAAAGATGTAGTTAAGCGTGGTACAGGAAGAAATGCAAGAGTTAAAGGCATAGAACTAGCAGGTAAAACAGGTACTACCAATAACAATATTGATGCATGGTTTTGTGGATATTCTCCTAACATAGAGACCATTGTATGGTTTGGTAGAGATGACAATAAACGCATAGGAAGAGGTGCAACAGGAGGAGCAATGGCAGCTCCTGCTTTTTCTTATTACTATAAAAAACTCATAGCACTATATCCAGATATAAAACGTAAATTTGACAAACCAAAAGGTGTATTTGAAGGTGTTTATGAAGGTAAGTCTGAACTATATACTAAAAATTCTCCCCTACCAAATAATCATAAAAAACCTACAAATATTACAAGTTCAGATAATGATATGCTTATGCATAAAACAGAGATAACAGAAGATGTAGACCCAGATGATGGAGATAATGATATGGCAACTCCTATAAATATAGATGATACATCGACATACGAAGATAATGTAGACCCTCAAGAAGAAAATGATGCTTTGCATCCAAAACAAAAAGTACCATTAACACCAGTATCAAACGATAGCGGTGAATTATTTTAAAGGATATAAATGCATAGTTTTGCACCAGAGATTTTATTAGTGACTATATTGAGTCTAGTTATATTTTCAGATGCTTTAGCAAATAGACTTAAAATACCATCTGTTTTTATACTGCTAATAAGTTCGTATTTGGTTTATACATATTTTAAACCAGCCGTTCCTATTGATTTGGCAGAGAATTTTTCTACCGTGATTTTATTTTGTATCCCGCTTATTTTTATGGGAGATGCTTTACATCTTCATTTTTCAGATATAAAAAAACACGCATGGAGTATATTTTACTTAGCGGTTGTAGCAGTAGCACTATCTATTACTGTGGGTGCTAGCCTTTCATATTTTAATGTCTTTGAAGGTTTGGGCTTAGGTGCGTATGTGGCTCTTTTTGCCATAAATATGGCAACAGATGCAGTATCTGTGCAGTCTGTACTTTCACGTTTTGAGGGCATAAGTCATGATATTAAAGTGTTGATAGAGGGTGAATCACTAGGAAATGATGCTACTGCGGTTATAGCTTTTTTCTTTATAGGGTTACCATGGATGATGTCTGGGCATATTGATGCAGGTGAAGCCTCTATGGACGCAATTCGTGTTTTTGTGGCTAGTACAGCAATAGGACTTGCTTTGGGGTTTGTGTTCTATATGCTTATGAAGCTTTTTTCAAATAAAAGAGGTGAACTATTTGCATTTATAGTAGAAGCATATGTGGCTTACGTGCTAGCTGAAGAAGTGCATATATCAGGCATCTTGACTCTTATTGTAGCTATTGTGGCAACAAAGGCATGGATAGATGCAGACTTGTCTACAAATATATCAAAAAAAACAAAGAGTTTTTTACGTAAATTTCGCTTAAGTACACTTGAGGCAACTACACAAGAGAGACTTGAATATATCTATGAAATGGCAAAAGAGTTTGGATATATAGCAGCGGTTATTATATTTTTTGCTTTAGCAGAGATGGTTGATTTTAATCTTCTTTTGGAGTATAAGAGTGAAATTTTAATAATGTTTGTTTTAACTACTATTATACGTGCGATTTCCATGGCAAAATTTGCATTTTTTGGTACGGTAAAATCATTAGATTCTATTAAACCAGTGGGTTTAGAGGGTTGGTTTATATTGACTTTTTCTGGTATGAAAGGTGCATTATCTATCATTTTAGTGCATATGATACCAGATAGCTTTGCACATAAAGAGATGTTTGAAGCAGTTACTATTGGAGTTGTTGTTTTATCTATATTCGTTTATGGTACAACTTTGTGGACATACTTTACATTTTTTAAACCAAAAGAAGAAAAAAATATTTTCATAAAATAATTTACTCATAACTTCTATTTTTCATGGCAGATTTAGCCTCTCTGTCAAGTGTTTTTGCTTTCATGTCTGCACGTTTATCATGAAGTTTTTTACCTTTAGCTATGGCAATACTAACCTTGGCAAGATTACGTTCATTAAAATAAATCATAAGTGGCACAATAGTTAGCCCATCTTTATGTACTTTAACATAAAGCTTTTCTAGCTCTTTTTTGTGAAGTAGAAGTTTTCTAGGTGTTCTAGTATCTGGGATATAATTTCTATTGGTTGTTTCAAGGTGTGCTATATGTGCATTCATAATATGTAATTCACCTTGTATAAATCTACAAAAGGCATCGGCAAGGTTTGCACGTTTAGCACGAAGTGCTTTAACTTCTGAACCTGCAAGTATTATGCCAGCTTCAAATTTTTCTAGTATTTCGTAATCATGTCTTGCTTTTTTGTTTTGTGCAACAATATTTATAGCCACAAAATATCCTTTGTTAAATAGTTGAAAGATTATATCATATATTAAAACATTTAAATGTAAATTTGAGGTATGATAACAGCATGAATAATAATGAACACAAGAATAATCCCATGCACGGGGTAAAATTGGTACAGGTTTTAGAAGAGTTAGAAGCATATTATGGCTGGGAAGAGCTAGATAAACAAATAAGAATAAATTGTTTCAACTCTAACCCAAGCATAAAATCTTGCTTAAAGTTTCTGCGTAAGACACCATGGGCAAGGGCTAAAGTTGAAGCATTGTATTTGAAAATGCTAAAACAAGATATTTAACTAAGAGCAGACTCTTTTTTGAGTTTCTTAGCTAGTGCATAGTAGAATGTAGCACGATACTTTCTGCGTACTCCTTTGAGTTCTGTACAAATATCTAGAATTGCTGCATCAAGCACTTCTTTGCTTTCGCTCATACCCAATTTTTTTACAAGGAAATTTCTACGTACGGTATCTAGTTCTTTTGGATTGGAGCATGAGACAAGTTCTGCATTTTTTCGGTAGATTGATTGTCCAAGATTTTTTACTATAATAGCTACAAAATCTTCATCTACTTCACCATAGTGCTTTTTAATATCTTTGGTGTAAAGTGCTATTTTTTCATCTTTTTTGCTACCTTGTGTAGTAGCTACTTTTTTGGCTTTTACGGTAGTTTTTTTAGCTTTAGTTGCTTCTGTTTTTTTAGTAGACGGTTTTTTAGCCTTAGGTTCTTTTTTTGTTACTTTTTTCTCTATTTTTTTAGCATTTTCCTTGCTTATATTATCTTCTTTTTTTGTTACTGTTTTTTCTGTATTTGTTGATGGTAGTTCTTGAGTTGGAACCCATATCTTTTTTATATTGTTTTTTATATCATCTATAAACATCGCTTCTGCACTTTTTTCTGGTACTTTATTTTTAACTACCTCTTTGTATAGTACGTCCTTTTCAGGAGGTGTTCCTACGCTTAGTACTTTTTTTGTAATCTTTTTAATTGTTTCTTTGAATGCCATATTGTATCCTTTTGGTAGATTATATCTAAAACTTTTTTAATATTCTTTCAGAGCTTCATTTATCTGTACGTATGCCTCTATAGGCGTTGTTTCAAAATATGATATATTATACTTCAAAGCAAAATCTTTGGTTATCTTCTGAACTTTTAGTAGGTTAAACCGTGGTGCTTTAGGGAATAAGTGGTGTTCTATTTGTGTATTTAGACCACCATAAAACCAATGTACTAGAAAACCACCTTTTAAAGAACGGCTACCTCTCATCTGCAATTCCATCCAAGAAAAATCTTTAGCTTGTTCTTCTGTAAAAGTTTCGCAACCTAAATGATTTGTAATAAACCCAAAAGCAAGCCAAGGTGAAAGCATAAAATTAAGAACAATCATTGTAATAAAAGTATCTACTCCACCTATTTGGTAATAGATAGTTCCCCATATAAGTGGCCAGTGAAGTAGCATTAGTGCAAACTCTCCCCATAGTTTACGCTTTATTACAAAAGAGTATGACTGTGCTATAAATGCGGGAAACATAAAAAACATAGCTCCCCAAAATATTGTATGTTTATGTTTTTTTAAGAATGGATTATTTCCTTTGTTTGGTGTAAATGCACCATCTAATGCACGTATATCTTCATCTTTTTCTACAATATTACAATATGTGTGATGATTTATGTTGTGTTTATAATCCCACCATGAAGATGAGTTTGAGAGTATAATCGCTGAAAAAGGATAACTTAGTTTTTTTGAGAAAGACTTATTTTTAAAATATTGCATATGAAGTATATCATGTGAAACAAAAACAGAACGTGTGAAAATCAATGTTAGAAAAAATGCTAAAAGTATTGGGTTTAGATATTGTGCAATACTCAAAGTAAAAATTATGGAAATGATAATAGCTAGCATCTCAACACTACCTCTAATAGGCACTCTTTGTAATAATCCAGCATCGCGTACTTGTTGTTTTAATTGTTCAAATAAATCTGGATATTTTATGGTTTTTGACATACTTCTCTCTTTTTTATTATTTGTATATTTTATTGTAATTATTATTAAATTAATATTTTAAATCGCACGAGAGTAAAGTTTTTATGTAGGTAAAGTTTTTATGTAGGTAAAGTTTTTATGAAAGTAATTTCGGGCTAAAGCCCGAAAGTATTTAGCAAGAGTAAGTAGAGATATACTCATAAGCAGTTGGACGACCCTCAACAGGGATAACATGTCTTTCAAACATATAATCAACGTATGTTTTAATGTATTCTTCATCCATGATAGGTGCTAAGAATGCGTGGTCAGCTTCTAGCCCTTCTAGTGCATCTCTAAATGAGTTTGGAAGTTCAGGGATATTTCTCTCGGCAATCTCATCACGTGTCAGCTCAAATAAATCTTCGTTAAATGGACCTACGAGTGGGTAACCACCTTTTTTAATCCCGTCAAGTCCTGCAATCATCAATACGGCAAATGCAAGGTAAGGACAAGAAGTAGAATCAGGGAAACGTGTCTCAATTCTCGTAGCTGCTGCACCTGCTCCATAAGGGATACGACAAGCAGCCGAACGATTTTGGCTAGAATAGGTTAAAATTCTTGGTGCTTCAAAACCAGGAAGTAATCTTTTGAATGAGTTTGTGCTAGGGTTTGTAAATGAGGCTACAGCTTCTTTGTGTGCAAAGATACCAGAAAGATAATCAAGTGCCGTTTTAGAAAGGTTTGCATATGCACCTTCTTCATAGAAAGTATTCACTCCGTCTTTCCAAAGTGATTGATGCACGTGCATACCGTTTCCGTTATCATTATAGATAGGCTTAGGCATGAATGTAGCAGTTTTTCCGTTAAGATGTGCTACCATTTTTACAACATATTTATATTTTTGTACGTTATCAGCAGCCGTGATAATGTCTGAATAAACGATACCAATTTCATGTTGTCCTTGTGCCACTTCGTGGTGACCTAGGACGACTTCGAGACCTACTTCTTCAAGGAGTAACATCATTTCAGCTCTTAAATCTACAGCAGAATCTGTAGGCATTACAGGAAAGTATCCACCTTTAATTCTAGGTCTATGCCCCATATTTCCCATTTCACCATAATCTGCGTCATCTGCCCAATGTCCTTCGTCTGTTTCAACTTTGAATGATTGGTGATTGTCATTATCTACAATTTTTACATCATCAAAGATAAAAAATTCATTCTCTGGCCCAAAATAAGCCGCGTCTGCTACACCTGCTTCATCTAGTGCTTTAAGTGCTTTTTTAGCAATTGAACGAGGACATTTAGCATAAAGTTCATTTTTGTAAATATCATACACATCACAAATAAGAATAACCGTACTATCAGCCGTAAAAGGGTCAAGGAATGCAGACTCAACATCAGGTTTGAGAAGCATATCAGATTCATTAATCGGTTGCCAATTTTCAATAGATGAACCATCAAAAGGAAGACCCGCTTCTAGCATTTTCTCATCTACAGCCGATGCTCTGTATGAAATATGGTGCCATGCACCTTTGATGTCTGTAAATCTAAAGTCAATAAACTCAACTTCATTTTCCTCGCAATATTTGTTAAATTCTGCCATGTTGTTTACAAATTTACCCATGTGTAACGCTCCTAAATTAATTTTATCCAATTAGTATAACAATTAATCGTTTAGTTATTTGAGTATTCGTGTTTAAAAAGTAATCAATTTCTTGTTACGGCTTCAAAAGTAACAGCTTTATATTATCTGAAGGCTTCATCATTACAATAGTAGATAAAATCTTAACTATGTATATTTTCTTAAAGTTCTATACACGTACCCACACCCGAACTAGTAAGTATTTCCAATAGCAAGGAGTGTTCTACTCTTCCATCTATAATGTGTGCTTTTTTTACCCCACCTCGCAATGCTTCTATACAAGCGTCAACCTTTGGAACCATACCACCTTTAATAGTACCATCTTTTTTAAGTGCTTGGGTTTTTTCTATACTTAGATTTGTGATGAGTTCCATCTCTTTATCAAGCACACCTTTGGTGTCTGTTAGAAATAAAACTTTACGTGCCTCCATAGCTACAGCTATCTTAGATGCTGCTAAGTCAGCGTTGATGTTAAATCCAGGGTGTCCCATGGTAGAACTACCTGCTATAGGTGCTATAACAGGAATGGCTCCATCTTTGATGATGTTGTTTACTATTTCAGGATCAACATGTTCTATGCGTCCTGTGTAGCCAAAGTTTTTAAAATCTTTTGCTATACCTTTTAAAAAACCACCATCTTTACCAGAAATACCTATGGCTTTACTTCCATGATTGTCTAGTAGTGAGACTATCTCTTTGTTAATTTGTCCAGAAAGCACCATCTCGGCTACACGCATTACCTCTTTTGTGGTAACTCTTTGACCATCTACAAACTTTGTATCTACCCCTAAATCTGAAAGTAAATCTGTAATGCTTTTGCCTCCACCATGCACCACAATAGGCTTCATGCCTACTAAATGAAGAAGAACAATATCTTGTGCAAATTGCTCTTTTAGGGTATCTGAAGTTTGAGCAGAACCACCATATTTTATGACTATTTTTTCATTTGTAAAACGTTTTATGTATGGTAGAGCGTCAAGTAGTGTCTTTACTACTTCTATGTTGTTACGCATTTTTGTATCCTTTTATATACGCATCTATCTGCGTAAATATCTCATTTTCAATCTCTAATTTTAACTTCATAAGGGATAGAGGTAACTTAAAGTTCTTCATCTTAACAGCATCTTTTTGTGTCACCAAAATAGTATATGCACCGTATTTACTCATCTCTTGTTTAAGTGTTGCTTCATCAAAATAGGAATGGTCATCAAAATATATTTTTCCTACTATATTTTTAGGTAAAAACGCATCTAATCTTAAAGGATTAGATATGGCAGTAACTAATAGCATTTTTTCACTCAAATTTTCAAAAGATACTACTCTTTTAAACTCTTCTTCCTCCCTTAGAACCAAATTGGCATATTTTTTTGTCCATAAAAACTCTCGCAATGAACCAGCAGGAAAAGGTAGGGTATTTGGCATACACTTTGGCTCTAAAAGTATCTCATATTTTTCTATCTCTACTCTATTAAATCCATCATCTAGGAAGATAATCTTTGCACCTTTTTTAATGGCAAGTTCTATAGCCATGGTGCGGTCTTTACTTACTATTATAGAAGCATTGGGTAATGACTGTGCTATAAGCATAGGCTCATCTCCACTTTGTTTAACATCTACTAGTATATCACCTTTGTAGCTTACTTCTATTAGTCCACTACTATCGCGTCCATACCCACGAGAAACTATACCTACATCTTCATATCTTGAAGCTAGCTCTATTAGAAATGGAGTTTTTCCAGAACCTCCAACTTGTAAATTTCCCACACTAATTACTGGTACTAAAAAGTGTTTTTTATGGGTAAACTTTCTGCGTAAAAACATAAAAGAACCATAAACCAAAGAGAGAGGAAAAAATAGTACTATCATGATGTAATGATAGCTTTTTGGAGAAAAAAACATCTGCTCAAAAAACTGTTTCAAGTACACTCCTTTGCACCTAATTTTTTTATCTCACTGCATGTAAAACCTGCTTCTTTTCGTGCCTTTACATTAACATGAGGTCTATGTTTGTTTAGTAAATCATAACTCTCTAATATCTCAAAATAAACCTCTTCACTTTCACCCTCTTCTTTGCACAAATACTTAAACCACCTATCGCCTTTTAGAACATGGTCTATCTCTTCTTTATAGATGATATTTAAAATTTCTATGAGTTTAGCAACAAGAGGTAGCTTACGTTTATTTTCTAGTTTTTTGATAATAAAAGGGCTAACATCAAGCCCTGAAGCTTCAAAATATCTAGGAATTATCGCCATACGTTCTAATATATTATGCCCTGTTTTTTTTGCTGCATCAAAAAGTCCAGAGTGTACAGAAAAGTCACCATGTTTAAACCCTAACTCTTTTAAAAGAGTCTCCAACATCTTGAAATGGCGTATCTCATCTACTGCCACCTCTAGCCAATCTTTTTTGTAACACATAGGCATTTTAGGGTATCGGTAAACAGCGTCAAGTGCTAAGTCTATGGCAGAAAACTCTATGTGTGCTATGGAGTGTACTAAGGTAGCCAAACCCTCTTTTGTTTCAAAATCTTTTCTATGTGGTAGTTTTTCTGGTGCAACTATGGTGCAACGAGAAGCATACGAGGGTGTTTTAAACTCAATAGGGCAAAAATTATCCTCCGCCCTAACTTCATTTTGGTTACAATATGTCAAACATTTTATTGTTAATTTTTCTTTAACATCTATGTCATCACTAAGTATGGCTTGTTCTAAAAGATTATATATATTCATAACTAGGATTATAACACATGCAAATCAAAATACAGCCCATGGGCATGACACAAACCAACTGTTACATTGTCACCATTGAAGATAAAGACCTCATTATAGACCCAGGCATGGGTGCTACTTCATGGGTACTTGAGAATGTTAAAAACCCTATAGCTATATTAAACACACATGGACACTACGACCATGTATGGTCAAATCAAGAGTTAAAAGATAAATTAGAAGTACCCCTTTACTGCCCAAAAGGTGATACCTTTATGTTACAAAAATGCCCACTAGGACAACCCACACCACCTAGTACACCAGACTATGAAATAACAGGAGATGAAAAGCTAAACTTAGATGGTTTAGATGTGCAGTACATACACTTTGCAGGACATACACCAGGGTGTAGTATTATCCAAATAAAAGATGTATGGTTTTCTGGAGATTTTCTTTTTCAGCAAAGCATAGGAAGATGGGACTTTCCGTTTTCATCTACTGAAGAGATGTTAAAAAGTTTAGAAAAAGCTATGAAGATAAAAGAAGACTACACCCTCTACCCTGGGCATGGTATGAGTACCACGCTAAAAGCAGAACAAAATATAATGCCATATTGGATAGAGCAGGTAAAACAAACACTCTAGTCTATTTACCCTCGGACATACTTGCACCACATTTACCAGCACCACACTTCATACCCGTTTTAGAGAAAGGTTTCAAGTCGCTTTTGGGTGCAGCATCAAAAGCACCTTCTGAATAAAGCACATAGGTAAATAGTCCACCTAGAACTAAAAGCACTAAAAATGTATAGAGGAAGAATTTTTTCATTGTGTATCCTTGTAATAATTTGAGAGATTATATCTAAAACAGAGATAAGCTAATATGAAAATTTATAGCCTCTACGTCTTACAGTATGGATAACTTGAAAACCAAGAATACTTTTTAGGCGTTTACGTATTTGGTTAATGGCAACCTCTACTGTGTTGTCACTTACATATTCTGGCTCTTCCCATAGTGCATTGATAATCTCATCTTTGGAAAATACACGTTGTTTGCGAAGTGCAAGATATGCCAATATATCAAAAGTTTTACCATTTAGTGAAACTATCTTAGTGTCATACTCTATCTTTTTGTTGGCTATGTCAATAACAAGTTTTTCTATGTTTACCTGTGTACCAAAAAGATGTCTCATGTTAGATAACACCCTTGCAGCTATAAGGTCTGGATGTTCACAGTGATTGTAGACTACATCATCAACACCTAAATCAAAAAAGCTAGACTGTGCGTTTAAGTTTGACGTTAAGATAATAATCTTTGTCTCGCTCTTTTTCTTTTTAACTTCATTAACGTATCGTTCAAGTGAAAATTTTACACCCTCATCCACTATAACTACTAGTTCATAATGTCTAAAATCTGTAAAGTTAGTAGCATCATACATATCTTTTGCATTATCTACTATGCAGATAAAATATTTTTCAAGTTCTTTTTCAAGTTCTTTGACATACTCGTCAGAAAAACCTACAGTCAATATTCTCATTCTTTTCCAATCAAAAAAGCTTTAAACTTAAAGTTTTTCTACTTTTTGCATTTATTAACGTATTTATATCTAAAACAACCTTATTTAAAAATAAAAGTAAAGCTTTTGAATAAGTGATTATAAAATTTAAATAGGTGTCCTTAGTTTTTTTTAGCTATAATATCTCAATCAATATAGCCTTGCTATGGGCTGTAACCAGAGGACAAAATATGCAATTTATAGAGACACGTGGAAATGATGGACAAAAACCTTCATCTGTTCTATTTTCAGAAGCGATACTTAGCCCAAGTGCTAGTTTTGGGGGATTATATGTACCTAAATCTTTACCGAATTTAGATACAGATTTTTTAGAAAAACATCTTTCTAGCCATTATAAAACATTAGCATTGGATTTTTTAGAGACATTTGGGGTGGACATAGAAAAAGAGGTGCTTGAAGATGCCTTAAATAGATATGATACTTTTGATGACCCATCTAACCCTGTTCCGCTTTCTAAAGTAGAAGAAGATTGTTTTATAGCAGAGCTTTACCATGGTCCAACACGTGCTTTTAAAGATATGGCACTGCAACCTTTTGGATATGTTCTTTCTAAACTAGCACAAAAACGAAATGAACACTACCTTATAATGGCAGCAACTTCTGGAGATACTGGCCCTGCAACTTTAGAGACTTTCAAAAACCAAGATGGTGTGCAAGTTGCTTGTTTGTATCCTGATGGTGGCACTTCTGATGTGCAAAGACTCCAAATGGTTACAGAAGATGCTAAAAATCTAAAAGTCATAGGGGTAGAGGGTAACTTTGATGATACGCAAAATACTTTAAAAGAGCTACTTGCTTCTGAAGATTTTAAAGCAGAACTAGAAGAGAGAAACATAAAACTTTCAGCGGCAAATTCTGTGAACTTTGGACGTATTATATTTCAAATTATTTATCATATTCATTCATATCTTGAGCTTGTAAGACAAAACGAAGTTAGTATGGGTGAGAAAATCTATCTAGTAGTTCCTTCTGGAAACTTTGGTAATGCCTTAGGTGCATACTATGCAAAAAAAGCAGGGCTTCCTATAGAGAAGATACTTATCTCTTCTAATGTAAATAACATCTTAACCGACTGGATAAACAATGGCTCTTATGATTTAACTACAAGAGAGCTAGTTCAAACAAAATCTCCAGCTATGGATATACTCAAAAGTTCAAATGTGGAGCGTATCATGTTTGATAAGTTTGGTGCTACTCGTACAAAAGAACTTATGGACTCTTTATCAAATAGTGGAAAATATCAGTTAAGTGATGATGAGCTTACACTACTTCGTGAAGATTTTGATGCATCATTTTCTGATGATGACGAGTGTGAAGAGGTAATCGGAAAATATGCCAAAAAAGGATACATAATGGATCCTCATACTGCTACTTGTATGAGAGCATACGATACCTTAAGAGATAAGAAATTAAAAACAGTAGTCTACTCTACTGCTGAATGGACAAAGTTTTCACCCTCTGTTGCTAAGTCTTTAGGTAGCACTAGCAAAGATGACATAGAATCGCTTAAATGGGTAAGTGAAAATACAAATGTTTCGGTACCTAGTATAATAAACGGACTTTTTTCTAAGCCTGTAGTTCATACTGTTGTTGTAAAAAAAGAAAATATCAAAGGAGAAATGTTAAACTTTTTATAAGTTTGACATATTTTATGCTTAAATTTTATTTTAAAATTCTAATTATTACAGTGATGTTTTTAGACATACTAAATGCTAAAGCTATGCTTGATTGTCGCGTCGTTACCGAAGGCTTTGTTCCTGTATGTAATCCTTATGGAAAAAGACTCCATCACGTTAAAGAGGTAACTTATGATATAGATAGAGAAAAACTCATTATAGAAAAAACTCTACCTAAAACTAAGAAAAAACACCATATGGAAATAATTACTGTTTCCCAAATGACAGAAAAATATGTAAAAGTAAGCCCTCCTATTAGATTTAAGGGTTCAAATGCTGAAATTTCTAAAAGTAAAACTATACAAGAACAAAATATTACAAAAGCAAAAGAAACAATAACAGCAGAAGATATAAATGTTACCAAGACACAAGAGGCTAAAGAGAAAAAAACTAAAAAGAAAAATATTATAAAAAAAGAGTCTACTTATGCTTACTATACTGTAGTAAAGGGCGATTCTCTTATTGGAATATCTAAAAAAATGAACATGAAAGCAAAAATGCTTAAAAAACTTAATGCTATTAAAAAATCTTCAAAACTTCGCATAGGTCAGAAACTAAAGATACCAAGCACTCAAAAGATGGTAGATAGCTTATCTAGTGCAAGTTATAAGATTGAGTCTGGAGATACCTTACTATCTATAGCTAAAATGTTTAAACTATCTGCTAAAGCTATTGTATCTTTTAATCATATTAAAAATGCAACCAGGATACGTACTGGTAAAGTTTTAAAACTACCATTACCTTATGTGCTAGCTAAGATAAAAGCACAACTAAAAAGAGAGCGTAAAGGTCTAGGTAGAAATCTAAACATTAATGGCTTTGGTACACATAGATTGCGTGTTACGGCAACGGCTTACACTTCCCACAGAAGACAAACTGATAGTACACCATTTCGTGCAGCGTGGAATAACCGCATTAGACCAGGTATGAGGATTATAGCAGTCTCTCGTGATATGCTTACTCGTTATGGTATGAGAAATGGTACCAAAGTACGTATTGGCGGTATTAGAGGTTACTATAGGGTACGAGATAAAATGAATAAGCGTTACAGAAGACGCGTAGATATATATATGGGGCTAAATAGACGAAGAGCATTAAGATGGGGTAGACGTTCAGTTGTTATCTACTGGTAAAAGATTATGCATATATTTTAGTTTAAGAGTAAAATCAAAACTAATAGGGTAAACTAGTAAAAAATAATGAAAGGCATACCTTGAAGAGACAAATAATACACTTTTTACTACTGTTTTCTCTTCTCTTCAATATTGCTCACGCCTGCGTTATTGCTACTGAAGATACTTGCCACAATGAAAGTACTTATGAGTATGTTATGCAACAAGAACACGCTACAGATTGTGCTGATTTGTGTAAAATACATCATCTTTTTCACTATACGGCTATCGTAGCTAGTGTTCAAATATATTTTGATATAAATCATACTAAAACTTTATTTGTTGCAAAGCCAACATATTACAATCCTCCATTCAAAGAAACAAGCATTAAACCACCTATAGCTTAATCTGCATCACCTCACACTAAAAATATTAAATTAACAGGAAAAACCTATGAAAAAAATCATTATGATTTCTTTGGGCTTTACTCTTATCTCATATGGAATGAGTTATAAAAAGTTCAAACAATACACGCTTGCACATGCTAAAGTGCTTAAAAGTCAATCTTTGTCTTTACAAACAAGAAAAGAGAAAAATGACATTCTTTTACGTTCTAGAAATCCATCTATAAATATTGAGACATCACGTTTCAATATAGGAAGAAATAATTATAATTTTGGGTACTCAACTATTGTATCTCAAAGTATTAGAACTAGTAATTTTTACAATGGACAAAAAGATTTAACTAAGTCTATGTCACTACTAGAAGAGGCTTATGTTATAGATGGTAAAGCAGGATATATAAAAACTCTTGAAAAGATTTATACAGAGTATGTTTATCAGAGTAAACTATTGGCTTTGCTGAAAAAGGAGTATAAGCTATCTAATAAAGTAACTAAAATAGTACAAGAGAGATATGAAAATGGTTCTGAAAATAAAGTAGCTTATTTGCAGGCAAAGACAAATACTATTTCTCTTAAAACACAAATGTACTCCACGAAACAGGCCATGAGCAGTAGCTATTATCAACTTCTAGCTATAGCTGGATTAAAGAAAAAAGTTTCTTTGTCCCAAAAGTTTATATATCCAGTATCTACTAAAATAACCTCAAGTAAAAATCTAAATCCAAAACAAAAAGTACTTGATGCAAAACTGAAAGTGCTAGAGAGTAAAGTATTTATGAACGATAGTAGTATAGAAAGATTTGAACTTTATGGAGGGATAGAAGATGAATCTACTCAATCCATATTGAGAGTTGGTGTAAATATATCGTTACCAATATTTAATAATAAATCAGAAGAAAAGAGATTGACAAATCTTAAAAAACAACAGCTTTCTCTCGATAGAGAGCAACTTAGTATCGACACACACACAAAAAATATGATGCTAAAATATTCTATTGGAGAACTTAGAGAACAATACTATGCATTAAAAGCACTAAAGAAGGAGCAGGAAACCTTAAATAGATTACTTCAAGATGGCTATAAAATATCACAAGGTTCTATGTTTATAATGATGAATTCTCAAAACAGACTCATTCAAACACAAAAATCTCTTCTTCAAACACAAAAAATGATAAATAATCAAAAAATAGAATTACGTTTTATACAAGGACAATACAATGACTAAATATTTACTATTACTACTACCGTTGTGGGCTTTTTCAAATGAGATTAGCATGTCTCATGCTCAAATTAAACCCTTAGGAAAGATTGTAAAAACAAATGCACAAATTACGCAATTATCTAATCAAAAGCAAGAAATAGTTTCTCGTCTACCTGGTCACGTAGAACATTATTTTGTAACCACTGGACAAGAAGTTAAAGAGGGTGAAAAGGTTGTACTTATAGAGTCTATAGCACTTTCTAAAATGTCTGCAGAGTATGTTGCACTTAAACAACAGGCAAATGCATCAAAAGAACAGCTAGGAGCCATAAAAAAACTTTATAAAAAAGGACTCTCCTCGCAAAATGAACTAAATCAAAAGATTATAGCACTAGAGAAGATACTAGCAAAACAAAACGCACTTGTTTCGCAACTTAAATCTCTTGGCATTAAAGCATCAGACCTAAAAGAAGCTACAGATAAATTTACTCTTTATGCACACTCTAGTGGTGTAGTGGGGGAGATATTTGCACCGCTACACTCTAACGTAAATGCTCAAGATGCACTTATGTCTATTGTTAATAGAAATAACTACTACGCCATAGCATATATGAGTGTTGATGATGCTATGAAGATTACAACAAAAACTACTGGATTTGTAAGTATTTCAGGTAAAAAGTATCTTGTTAATTTTGTACAACTTCTTCCAAAAATAGACAAGAAAACCCAACGTGCAAAAGTACTTTTTAAGATGACAAAATACCCTAAAAATACCCTAATTAATGCTTTTGTAGAGATAGATATAAGCCTAGAGCCTTACAAAAATGTAATTATGATTAAAAAATCTGCACTTTCTCTTTTTAGTGGCGAGTGGGTTGTATTTGGTAAGTCAAATGAAGCAGATAGTGAAATACTATATGAACCAAAAGTAGTACAAATCATAGCGTACAACGGTGATGAAGTAGCTATCAAAGGTTTAAAACAAAATGAAGAGTATGTAAGTGATGGTGTCTATTATGTTAAATCTATGCTTCTTAAATCTGCCATTGGCGATGGGGATTAGTGGTTATTATGAAACATTTTTTCAAACTGTTAATACAGTATAAATTTTTAATCATAGCTCTTTTTATAGCTATTTCTAGTTTTGGATATAAAGCATATAAAAATATACCAGTAGATGCTTTTCCAGATATAACACCTAAACAGGTAGTTATATACACTGAAAGTCCTGGAAATTCTGCTGAAGATATAGAAAAACTCATAACCTATCCCGTAGAAGCAGCTATGTCTGGTCTTCCTGGTGTAAAGATGATACTCTCTAACTCTATTTTTGGACTATCTTATGTATCTATTTTCTTTGAAGATAAATATGACACCTATTTTTTAAGGCAACTTGTAACCGAACGCTTAAATAGTGTAAAGATACCAATAGGCTGGGGAAAACCAACCATGGGACCAAATACAACTGGTCTAGGACAAGTCTTTTGGTACCAAGTATATGATAGTACAGGCAAACTCTCTACAACCAAACTGCGTGAGATACAAGAGTACATTGTGACACCTCTGCTTAAGTCTGTTGATGGAGTAGAAGATGTCATTGGTTGGGGAGGTTTTACTAAACAATACAACGTACTCATAGACCCAAAAAGACTACAAGCAACCAATACCACCTATGACGAAATAGTTAAGGCACTAGAGCGATCCAATATGTCAGCAGGTGGACAATATCTTGAATTTAATAAAGAGCAGTATCTAATACGTGGTGTAGGTTTTTATAAGACTCAAGATGACATTAGAAATACAGTCATACGTAGTAAAGATGCAATATCTGTAACTATAGCAGATGTAGCGGAAGTCAAAGAAGGAAAAGCACCGCGTTTTGGCGCAGTGACCATTGATGGCAAAGAGGCTATGTTTGGCATGGTACTACAAAGAAGTGGTACTAATGCTGCAAAAGTGGTAGATGCCATTAAGAAAAAGCTACCTCTAGTTAATGCTGCCATTCCTAAAGGCGTAAGTATTAAGACTATATATGACCGAACAGAGATTACACATAAAGCGGTAAGCACTATGACTTCTGCACTTTTGACAGGGTCTATACTTGTTGCTATTGTACTATTTTTATTTTTATTTGAATTACGTTCTGCTTTTATAGTTATACTTTCTTTGCCTGTCTCTTTACTCATAGCCTTTTTGATGATGCAAGAGTACGGTATGTCTGCAAATCTTATGAGCCTTTCAGGACTAGCCATAGCCATAGGTATGATAGTAGATGGTACCATTGTGGTGGTGGAAAACAGTTTTAGACTCCTGCATGATAACCCTAAACTAGAACGTACAGAAGTCATTGCTATGGCAACAGCAGAAGTTGCAAAACCTGTTATTTTTGCTTTGCTAATCATAGCAGTAGTGTTTATACCGCTACTTAGCCTTGAGGGACTTGCGGGGAAACTATATTCGCCAATGGCACTAGATATAGTATTTGTCATGTTGGGTTCACTAGCAGTTGCACTTTTACTAGTCCCTGTACTCTCATTTATGATGCTTAAAACTGGCAATCACTCCAACTCACCACTTATGCATGTTATTAAGAAATTTTATACACCTATGCTTGATTTTGCTATGAGTAATGCTAGAAAAGTAATATTGGCTACATTTGCCATTTTCACCATACTAGCGGCACTACTTACGCAACAAGGGCGTGAATTTATGCCTGAACTCAACGAAGAGTCCATTATGTATAGAGTCATTGCTATTCCTGGTACTGCATTAGGACAAAGTGCCGAAACTGCAAAAAGCATAGAAAAGCACATACTTAAATACTACTCAAAAGATGTAAATTCGGTTCTAACCATGATAGGAAGAAGTGAAAAAGGAGAAACGGCACAAGGTAACTACATGGAGGTATTGCTTTCACTTAAGCCAGATATAAAAGATTTGGAGATATTGGGTGAAACTATGACAAAAGATTTACAAAATGCTTTTCCTTTTGTGCAGTTTGTACCCACTCAACCTATCTCTATGCGTATTGAAGAACTTCTTGAGGGTGTCAAGGCTGAACTTGCTGTAAAAATATACGGAGAAGACCAAAAAGTTATGGATAGAATTGCTACAGATATTCAAAAAGCTGTATCTAGCATAAAAGGTTTGCAAAGACCCGAGATAGAATCACAGTTAGGACAGGCACAAATTACTATAAAGCCAGATTATTTAGCACTCTCTCGTTATGGTATTTCTGTAGATGAAGTGATGCGTATCATACGAAATGGTATAGGTGAAGAGCCTGTAACAGAGAAGATAGAGGGTATACGTAGATTTGGTATAGTTCCCAAAATAAAAGGAGCAAAAAAAGATATATCCGCCATAAAAGCAGTTCTTTTACGTAGCAAAACAGGCAAGATAGTAAGACTTGATGAGGTGTGCCAAATTAAGGTTATTCAAGGTCCCGCATTTATAAAACGTGAAGATTTGAGTAGATATATGGTTATCTCTATGGAAGTGGAAAATAGAGACATTGCTTCATTTGTAAAAGAAGCAGATGCTAAGATAAAAAAAGAGGTTGATATACCAAACGGATACTACATCAAATGGGCTGGAGACTTCAAGAATATGCAAGAAGCCACCGCAACACTCTCCATGATTATCCCTATTACTCTACTGTTAATTTTACTCCTACTCTATACGGCATTTAATTCATTTAAAAAAGCGTTTCTCATTTTACTAGGCGTGCCACTAGGAATGATAGGAGGTATAGCAGGACTTCTTATAAGTGGAGAGTATCTCTCTGTTTCGGCCATAGTAGGGTTTATAGCCATTTTTGCTATAGCTATACTAAACGGTATTGTGCTAGTATCGTTCATAGATGAGCTACGCAAGAAGTTTCCAACAGTAAAGACAGTAGATTTGGTTAAAGACGCTACACTTCTACGCCTAAGACCAGTACTTATGACAGCGTTTACTACACTTTTTGGAATACTACCACTACTGTATGCTACAGGTGTAGGCTCTGAAATTCAGTACCCACTATCTGTAGTTGTCACAGGAGGTATTATATCTTCAACCATACTTACCCTTTTGGTTTTACCTGGCTTGTATGTGTTGTTTTTCAAGAAGAGATGAACAAGTAGTATATAGTTTTGGTATCTTTAGGTTTATGTCAATTAGTGGCATAAACCTGCATGATGATTTTAAAAAAATCCCTAAAAGTTAATCAATGTTTTCTCTCTTTTTTCGAAAGTAACAGCTTTTCTATAGCCTATGGATTTAGCTAGTGCCGTGGCTTCTTCATATTTGAAGCCTATTTGTGCTACCCCATGGGCATCAGAGGAGAAACAAATAGGAATATCTAGTGCAAAAGCTTCTTCTAAAAGTAAAGGTGAGGGATAGAGTTCTTCTATGGGTTTTCTTAGTCCTGCGGTGTTTATTTCTAGTACCATATTGGCTTTTTTGATGGCTTTGAGGGCATCTTTTGCAAGTATGCGAATATCGTTTGAAGGCATAAATTTAAAGACTTTAATCAAATCTAAATGCCCTACGATGTCAAAATGATTTGTTTTCGCCATAGCTTCAATGGCTTCAAAATAGGCTTTCCATATTTCATCTATAGATTTATCTTTCCACCCACCAATAAATTCTGGATTGTCAAATCCCCATTTATCTATAAAATGTACCGAACCGATGAGATAATCCACTTTTGCGTCTAAAACTTTTTTGCTCATATGTCCCTTGAGATAATCTACTTCATATCCTAGAAGTATCTGTATCTCTTTTCTATATTTTTCTTTGGCGTTTAGAATATCTTTTTGATATACATCCATTTCATCAAAAGAGAGTCTGTAATGGCTATCAAAATCCATAGGAGCGTGTTCGCTAAAGCCGTATATGTCTATGCCTAAGTCTATGGCTCTTTGGATATATTCATCTATCGTTCCCTCTGCGTGGTTACATCTAGTGGTGTGGTTATGTAGGTCTATTCTTGTTTTATTCATAGGGTGATTTTAACATAAAAACTGTTCTTTACAACTAATACGCTAGAATATACCCAATATTTTAAACAGGATTTTTATGCAAAATAAAGTAGAACTTTTAGCACCAGCGGGTAACCTAGAGAAGATGAAAATAGCTTTAAACTATGGTGCTGATGCAGTATATGGTGGAACTAGTACTTTTTCTCTTCGCATACGTTCTGGTAAAGAGTTTGATATGGACTCTTACTCTAAGGGCATAGAATATGCACATGAAAGAGGTAAAAAAGTTTACTCCACCGTTAACTCTTTTCCTTTTAATTCGCAGATGAAACTGTATGAAAACCATATTTCAAAAATTGCAGAGCTTAAGCCAGATGCACTTATCGTCTCTTCTCCTGGTGTGGTTAAGATTGCTCATCGTATAGCACCAGATATTCCCATTCATCTATCTACTCAAGCAAATGTGATGAATGCTATGGACGCAGAGGTATATTATGACTTGGGTGTAAAGCGTATAATTGTAGCACGTGAGATAAGTCTTAAAGATTGTGAAGCTATTAAAAATCATCTACCAGAGCTTGAACTTGAAATTTTTGTACATGGTTCTATGTGTTTTGCTTATTCTGGTCGTTGTCTTATATCTTCCCTTCAAACTGGACGCGTACCAAACCGTGGGTCTTGTGCAAATGATTGTCGTTTTCCTTATGAGATTTATGCACACAACCCTGAATCTGGAACTACCTTTAGGCTTGATGAAGAAGAGGGCATAGGTACTTACATTATGAATGCCAAAGATATGAATATGGCTTCTCATGTAGATGAGATTATGAAATCAGGTGTGATTGACTCGCTTAAAATAGAGGGGCGTACAAAGTCTCCATACTATGCAGGTGTTGTTACAAAAGCCTATCGTCATGCCATAGATGACTACTATGCTAATGACTTTGATGAAAAGCGTTATCAAAGAGAACTTGGCACTACTCAAAACCGTGGATTTACCGATGCGTACTTACTTTCACGTCCATTTGATAGAAACGATACAGAATCTAATGACTTTTCCATACAGTATGGCACTCATCAAGTAGCAGGATTGGTAAGTGAAGATGGTCTTACATGGAAATGTAAAGACAAAACTTGCTTGGGTGATGCTGTAGAGATTGTACTTCCTGTGGGTGCTTGTATTGATTTGGTAGACAATGACATAGGCAAGATAGATGAGGTGGGCGGACAATACTGGCTAACATTTAAAAAGATTAAGACTAAAGACGAAAAAGAGCTAGAGTGTGTTCATAGTGGTAATGTAAATGATATTCTTTTGCCGACAAAGTTACCAGGCTATACGATACTGCGTCGTAAGATAGCTGAAGCTTTGGAGAAAAAAGGTTTAAGCGAAAACTCAACACCTATGAAACAAGAACAAGAAAAATAAACCAAAAGGAAAAAGATGAAATTTGTATCTATAGTAATGGGAAGTAAAAGCGATTATAGTATTATGTCTGAATGTGCAGATACTCTAAAAAAATTTGGAGTACCTTATGAGCTTATTATCTCATCGGCACACCGAAGTCCAGAGCGAACAAAAACTTATATGAAAAATGCAGAAGACAAGGGAGCTCAAGTCTTCATCGCAGCAGCAGGAATGGCAGCCCATCTAGCAGGTGCGTTGGCATCTAGTACCACCAAACCAGTCCTTGGTGTACCGATGGAGAGTGGACCTCTCAAAGGTGAAGATGCCCTACTAAGTACAGTCATGATGCCAGCAGGTATGCCAGTAGGAACATTGGCTATAGGCAAAGCAGGTGCAGTAAATGCAGCATATTTAGCCATTCAAATCATGGCACTTCAAGACGATGAACTTAAAATTAAACTACAAGAAGACCGTATAAGCAAAGCCAAAAAAGTAGAGCTTGATTCTAGCGAAATAGAGACTATACTGTAGCTGTGACCATGTCACACGTCAAATATATTTGGTATAATAGAGAAGATTAAAAAGGCAAATCATGGAACTCCAACTAAAAAACATCGGAATGATAAAAGAAGCCAACGTCAAGATAGATGGGCTTACTGTGATTGCTGGAGAGAATGATACGGGAAAAAGTACGGTTGGGAAAGCTCTATTGTTTGCAAATGAAGTAAACTATGATAGTAATCGTGCTAGTATAGACGAAATAGATTTATGGGATAAATATGCTAATGATGAAACTGCCAAAATTTGGCTTAAAACAGATGTAAAAAAATTATTTCAAAAAATATTTTCCTTTATTCCTTCTTTTGATGCAAAAATAAGTAAAGTAAATCAAACTAACCATGTTGTATTTATTGAAACTCCAGTAGTAAGTAATCTATTTAGTTTTTTTTCTAAATTAGATACTATACAAACTGATATTGATTATAAAATTAGTAATTATCCTTATCTCTTTCGTCATTTGTTTAAACAGTTAAAATTAGATTTAAAAAATGATAATTTATTTAAACAAGATTTATTATCTATAATTGATACTATAATAAGTGGAAGATTAAGGGTTAATAAAATAGGTGAATTAATTTTTTTTAAAGATGAACAACAATATGATGTAAATGCAATAGCTACAGGAATAAAAAACTTTGGAATTTTACAGGTATTATTAACAAATAATTATTTAAAACAAGACTCTATTTTAATTGTTGATGAACCTGAAATACATCTACACCCTAAATGGCAATTAAAATATGCACAAGTTATTGTCGAATTAGTAAAAATAGGGGTTAAAGTTTTAATCACTTCTCATAGTCCTTATATGATTGAGGCTTTAAAAAGATATAGTGAAGTAGAAGAGATAGAAGAGAAAACTAACTTTTATTTAGCAGAAGATGGGTATATTGATAAAG
>Ga0256829_1000874_pt1 | contig 26863 bp, 29 predicted proteins | sample 131447metaG_FD_185979 | JGI IMG/M metagenome (GOLD analysis project Ga0256829, IMG submission 185979) | Hydrothermal vent microbial communities from Lau Basin, Pacific Ocean - 131-447 | ecosystem: Environmental > Aquatic > Marine > Hydrothermal vents | place: Pacific Ocean: Lau Basin | collected... | reverse complement strand
AAAATTCTATATCCATTTTCAAAATATTTTAAAATAAAATAAATTCAAATTGGTGTAAATAATTTTCAAATATTTTCTAATGCAATTAATCTTCAAATCACTTTTCAAAATTGTTTTTGCATTCAGCTTGCTTCTAAATCTTCTTGTAGCTTAGCATGTCCTGTTCCACTCCATAAAGCTTGTCACAAAGCAGAAAAAAATACTGCAATATAAAAAACTACTATATTTGGGAAAGCAAAAATTAAAAACATAGAAAAAAGTGAACTTAAAACTGATATCTTCATTACTCTTACTCTTCAAATAGTATCTCAAATTGTAGAAGTAGGTATTTCAAGTAATGTAGAAATCAAAGTAAAAACTGCACTCAATATTACTATATCATGAACTGTTAATCAATAATACTTGTAATAAAGTGTAATTATAGGAGCAAGAAATAAAAATGAACTAAAAAAAGTCCAAATATAATGTATTTTTAAGTTATAAAGTCATTTTTCTTTAAAATTCATAAATTAATACTTATTTATTTATAAATAGGAAATCTTTCACATAACTCCAATACTTCATGTTTCAATTCTTTTAATTTATTTAAGATTTTTTCTTCTGTAAAGATTTCCATATCTGATTTAGCTTCAACTGAAGATTCGTATCATTTTATATCTTGCACTGCTTTCAATGTTCTTGTAAAAATATTTGCAATTACTTTCATTTCGTCTTCTTTCATTCATCTTGTAGTTGCAGCTGGAGTTCAAAGTCTTATTCAGCTTGGATCCATCGGTTTTCTTTTATCATAAGGAATCATATTTTTGTTTGTTGAAAGTCCCACCATTTCCAATGCCTTTTCAGCTTCTTTACCTGTAACTCCCAAAGAAGAAAATACATCCACAAGCATAAGATGATTTGTAGTTCATCAAGAAACTATTTCAAATCCATTAAGTTTCAATCATTCAGATAAAACTTGTGCATTTTTTACAACTTGTTTTGCATAATCATGAAACTCTGGTTTTAAAGCCTCCCCAAAAGCAACTGCTTTACCTGCAATTAAGTTTTCATGAGGTCATCATTGCACTCCTGGAAATACTGCTCTGTCTATTTGTTTTGCATACTTTTCTTTACACATAATAATTGCTCACCTTGGACCTCTCAAAGTTTTATGAGTTGTAGTAGTTACCACATCACAAATTGGAACTGGATTTTCCAACACTTTTCAAGCTATAAGTCAAGCAATATGTGCAATATCTGCCATTAAAATAGCTCATATTTTATCTGCAATTTCTCTAAATTTTTCCCAATCTACATTTTGAGAATAAGCTGAAAATCAAGCCAAAATCATAGCAGGTTTATGCTCTAGAGCTAATCTTTCTACTTCCTCCATATCTATTTTTCAAGTTTCTTTATCCAAATGATATGGAACTATATCATAAAGTAATCAAGAAAAATTTAATGGATGACCATGTGATAAATGTCCTCATTGATCCAAACTTAAGCCAAGCACAGTATCACCAGGTTTTAACAAACCAAGATAAACTGCTAAATTTGCTGGAGAACCAGAAAGTGGTTGCACATTCACATGTTCAGCATCAAAAAGTTGTTTTGCTCTATCTATTGCAAGTTGTTCGATTTGATCAATATATTTTTGTCCTGCATAATATCTTTTTCAAGGATAACCTTCTGAATATTTATTTGTCAAAATACTGCCAGCTGCTTCCATTACAGCCTTTGAAGTGTAATTTTCACTAGCAATAAGTTCAATTTCATTTTCTTGCCTTTCAGCTTCTTTTTGAACTAATTCATAAATTACTGAATCTGTTTGTTTTAATTCTGTCATAAATATTTTAGATTAATAATAAACATTTATTTTTTAATACTTTAAAAAGTCATTTCAAGAAGTTATTTAATTTATATCTTCTCATTCTAAATGCCCTGCTGGAACTTGGAAAGCACCATCTCTAAAACCTGTATTTGATTTTCTCATAAATAATACTTCTCCTTTTTTATTTTCTATAATCATATACACAGCTCCATAAAATTCTGCTTTTGCCATAATATTTTTGAAATTATAAATTAAATCAACTCATCCAACTTTTTATAATCTAAAGTAGAAAAGTAGTCTTCCAATGTCTGTGCCCTTCTAATTTGTATTACCTCACCACTTTCTTTTAACAACAATTCCTTACATCTTAATTTTGCATTGTAGTTAAATCACATTGCATATCCGTGAGCTCATGCATCATGCAAAACAACATAATCTCAAATTTCTACTTTTGGAAGTTGCCTTTGAATTGCGAATTTATCATTATTCTCACACAAAGAACCAGTTACATCATAAATATATTTTTTTTCTTTATTTTCTTTTCCTAAAACTGTAATATGATGATAAGCACCATACATTCAAGGTCTCATAAAATCACTCATTGAAGAGTCTAATCACACATAATTTCTATATGTATTTTTTAAATGTTTCACTTTGGAAATAAGCTGAGCATAAGGTCAAGTAATATTTCTTCATTGCTCCATAACTATATTTAATGGAATTTTTCTTTCACTATTATCTATCAAACTATCATAAACCTTTTTAATCTCATTTGCCACATATTCCAAATCTACTGGGTTATCATCTGGATGATATGGAATACCTACTCATCATCACAAATTTATAAAATCAAATTCTATACCAACTTTTTCTTCAATCTCAACAACTAATTCAAGCAACAATCTAGCAGTTTCTACCAAAGAATCTGGATTTAGATCATTCGACATCACCATAGTATGAAGTCCAAATTTCTTTGCTCATAAATTTTTTAATTTCTCATAAGCTTGAAAAATCTGCTCTTTTGTCATACCATATTTAGCCTCTGAAGGTATTCAAATAATATCATTTCATCAAGTTTTTTCATCTCAAGGATTGTATCTACAACAAACATATTCAGTAAGTTCTCCTACATTTTCCATATAAAAATCTATATGAGTTATATCATCAAAATTTACTATTGCATTAAGTTCTTTTGCTTTTTTAAAATCCTCAACCGGTGTATCATTTGAAGTAAACATGATATCTGGTCAAGTATTTCAAATTGCTTCACTTAAATAAAGCTCTCACAAAGAACTACAATCCATTCCACATCATTCTTCTTTTAAAATTTCCAAAATATAAGGATTTGGGTGAGCTTTCACAGCATAATAATTTTTAAAATTTGGCAACCAAGAAAAAGATTTATAAACACTTCTTACCTTTTCTCTAAGTTGTTTTTCATTAAAAATTAAAAAAGGAGTTCCAAACTTTTCATCAAGTTTTTTAACATCTTCCAATGCATACGGCAGTTTATATCTATTCATAATTTTAAATTTAATAATAAATAGCAATTTTTTAAGAGTTTTTAAACTCCACCTCTATCTTTAATTATTTCTAATTTATGTTGTATTACTTTATTTATATCAACTCACATATCATTAGATAAAACCAAAAGTGATAAAACCACATCTGCAAATTCACTTTCCAAATCTTCAAAAGAAAAATTATCTATTTTTTTCTTTCTTGTTATTTTTAGAAAAGTTAAAATTTCTCTTGAAAGTTCTCAAGTTTCTTCTTGCAACTTCACACAACTTGCCAATATCTTTGTATTTTTAGTATCATAATTTTGTTTCTCAACAAGTTTTTTGTTTATATTATTAATAGTTTCTAGTAATTCTTTGCTTATCATAATTTTTTATAAAATTTTAAAATTTAACTATATCTCAAGTAGATAGTTTTTTAATTCAAATCTCATTATTCATTTTTGATAAAATTTCAAAATCTACACAGTGCATTGGATATAATTTTTCTATTTTTTCTTTTTTTAAATAATCAATTGTTTTATTTATTTGCTCATCACTACTTTTATCATTTCATGCCATTTTTAATAAATGAAATCATCATATAAGTCAATAAATTATATTTTTTCAGCAAACTTTTTTGGCATATTCACAAATATTTACAATTCAAGAATGTGAACATCAAGCTATGATAACTAATCATTTTTTTGTACTAATTACAATAGCAGTATCATCTAACATTTCATCTTTTCAATATTTTCATTTTTCAAAATCTGTTGTTCTTTCTATTTCTCATAAAAAATAAATTTCATTAGAAATTTTATAAACTTTGGAACTTTCTATTTTTTCATAGTTTCATTTTATTTCTTTTCAAACTTCTTTAAATACTCTTGGATGAGCTATAATTTTTTTATTATCTGCAAAATTACTATGTTTTAATCAACCTGTATGATCATTATGAAAATGAGATAAAACAACGGTATCTACTTTTTGTAAATCTATATTCATTTTGTCTGCATTTTCCAAAAAAATTCAAGTTCATCAACTATCCCATAAAATTTTGGTTCAGTTATATTCTATAAACATAGAAAGTCACCATTCTCATTTTAATCAGATATCACAAACTCAATTTTCAACTAAAATTGCAATTTTTACTTTTTTATTAAACATAATTTATAAATTAATAATCAAAATAATATTATTTTTTAAAACTACTTTTCCCCATCCCATTCTAATAAAAACTCTTCCAAAAAAACTTCCATAAATTTATGTCTATGCTCTGCCATTTCTTTTCAAGTTTTTGTATTCATTAAATCCTTTAATCTCAATAATTTTTCATAAAAATGATTTATTGTAGGATCTTTATCTTTTCTATATTCATCTTTAGTCATATTAAGTTTTGGTTTTATTCCTGGGTTATACATTTCTCTTCATTTATTTCATCAATAAACAAAAGTCCTTCAAATTCCAATAGCTCATATAGCATCAAGTTTATCAGCATCTTGGATTATTTGTAATTCAATAGAATCAAACTCTCTTTTAGAGTCCAAATTTGAGCTATATGAAATATTTTTTATAATATTTTCTATATGCTGTATAGTTTCTTCTTCAACTTTTAATTCTTCTAGTATATTTCTTGCTTTTTTAGGACCTATACTTTCATCTCATCAATAAAATTTATGATCAGCTATATCATGTAATATTGCTCATAATTCTACTACAAATAAATTACATTTTTCATTTTTTCAAATTGTTTTTGCTAAATTCCAAACTCTATAAATATGCCAATAATCATGTCCGGCATCATTATTTTTCATTTCAATTTTTATAAAATCTAACAAATATTCTACTATTGATTGTTTATTCATAATATTTTTTCAATTTAAAAAGTTAAATAATTATAAAAATAACAATTTTTTATTCTAACACAACCCCGTTTTGTAAGTCTACCAATGTTTTGTATATTTTATTTGTTTTTATAAGTTCATTATGTTTTCATTCTCATCAGACTTTTCCATTTTCCAAAACTATAATTTTATCTGAATGCATAACAGTTTGTAACCTATGAGCTATCACTATAGATGTTCTTCATTTCATAAGCTCATCTAGTGCTTTAGTAATTTTATGTTCGGATATACTATCAAGTGCAGAAGTTGGTTCATCAAGAATAATAATTTTTGGATCCTTTAAAAAAATTCTTGCTATTGCTAATCTTTGTTTTTCTCATCCACTTAATTTTACTCATTTTTCACCTACTTCTATATCCAAACCTTTTTCCAAATTTTCTATCATATCAACTATCTGTGCTTTCTCCAAAGCATCCCATATTTTTTCTTCCTTATTTTCTATATTTTTATCATCAAAAGCATATTCTAAATTTTCTCTTATTGTTCCATCAAATATTCAAGGTTCTTGTGATAAATATCAAATATATTTATAAAAACTTTCTATTTTAATCTTTTTTAGATTTTGTTTATCTAGTAATATTTCTCAACTTTTATAATCATATAGTCTTAATAAAATCTTTATAATTGTTGATTTTCAATTTCAACTATGTCCTACAAGAGCATTTTTCTTTCAAGCTAGAAACTCCAAATTTAAATTATCAAACAATATTTTATCTTTACTATATCAAAAAATTAAGTTTTTAATTTCTATTTTTCATTCTTTAAATACAAATTCTTTTGTTCCATCTTTTATTTTGTTTGGTGTATCTAAAAAAGTTTTTAATTTTTTATAAACTTCTAAATCTTCCGTAATTCTATTTACTTCTCTAATTGCTGTTTCTATTGGATTCCACAAAGTCCATAAATATCAAATTATCATAACAATCATAGCAATACTCATTTCTCACTTTAGCACAAAACTTCATACAAAAAAATAAACACTAAATTCCAGGACTTTTATAAAAAGAAATAAACTAGAATAAAGTAAAACTTGATTTTTTTTAATATTAGATCTATATTTTGGTAAATCATTTAATATTTGTTTTGAATAATTTAATTCTTGTTTTGTTTTTCAAAAAATTTTTATAAGTAAAAATTCATTTATTATTTTTATAACTAATCTACTATCTTTTTCATATATTTCATTTTCTGCTTCTATATATTTCTTTATTTTTTTTCTAATATAAGAATTTAGAAAATACATAACTATAAGAAAAAACAGCAATACCAACAAAAAAGGAGGCAGAAAATAAATAAAAATTATTGATATAACTACAATTTTAAAAACTGTATTTGTTATGATTTCAATTATACCAAGAAATATATTTGCTTGAGATTGAATTCATCTATTAAACCTAGCAATAAGTTTTCAGCTTCATTCCTCTATAATTTGAGTATAATTTTTTGATAAAAGTTTTTCTTTATAACTTTGATTTATATTTTTCAAATATAAAGCCCATAATTTTGATTCCAAAACGGATGAAATCATCCAAAAAGCAGAACCTAAAATAACAAAAAATATTCAAACACAAAACCAAAATAATAAATTTTGCATACTTCATTTAATTTCCAAAACATGCATTAATTCTTTACTTATTTGTGGAAAATATAAAAAAACTGATTCTGTTAAAAATAAGACTAAAACTGTAATATAAAATTCTTTTTTCACAAGTTTATACTCTTTAAGTATATCAATTATCTCTTTCATAAAATTTAATTATTTTTAATAAAATTCATATCAATTATATTTCAATTTCCAATAACTTCTCATCAAAAATTTTTATAATCTATAATATTATTTTCACAAATATTTTTTATCCATTCTCATTTTATTTTTTTTACTCAATGAGAAATTTTTTTTCAATCAATTTTTAGAAAGTTTATATTTATTATTTTTATTCAAGAATTTAGTATTTTTTCAAGTTTCTTTTTATGTCTACTACAATTCGTTCCAAGTCAAATAAGCTTTGCATAGTTTATTGGTAGTAAATTTACAATATAATCTAGCTTTAAATTTACAATTGTATCTGGAATTTTATCCCACCAAAACTTATATAAATCAGCTTTTTCAAGTGGTAATTTATAATTTCATATTTTATCAAATGGTTTTATAATTCCATACATTCAAGATAAAATTAAAAAATTATTTTCAAAGAAACATTTTCATTTTTCTGTCATTCAACTATAATCAATAGAATTATACATTACTCAAGAATATCTATTTATAGCTTCCAAGTATTCTTTTTGTTGTCATTTACATAAAGTTTGATTTAGAAAAAGTCATTCTTCAAATCTTTTTCAACTACATTTTAAATCTTTTTCTGTAAGATTTGTAGCTATATGACAAGGTTTTTCAAATTTAAAACTTAATTGTTCTTTATTATAATTTCATCAAACTTGTTTTCCTTCACTTGGAGGCAGCAAAAATACTATTTTCATAGTTAATTTTATCAAATAAACTCAAATCTTTTTACTTTTTTTCAGTTAATATCTATTTCTTCATAAAACATATCATAAGGTCTTACAAAAAATGGAGCTTCTCAAAATTCTTTTATAAGCTCTGGAGTTTCATACAAACATTTATAAACTACAAATTTTTCTCATGTTTCAGAATGTAAAGCTATTCACAAAACTTCATAAAATTTTCATTTATAGTGTCTATATTTTCATTTTTGCATAAATTATTTTTTATTTATTAAATCCATTTTTTCCTGTCTAGTTAATTTTTTAATTTCTATTTCTCTTTTTGTAGCCAAACTTCTATTTTCACTCTTTTCAGAATAAACAAGCTGAACAGGTTGTCTAGCTTTTGTATATTTTGCTCATCATAAAATTTCTCAGTTATGTTGTTTTAACCTTTTTTCTAAATCAGTAGTAATTCAAGTATAAAGTGTTTTATCAGAACATTTTAAAATATAAACAAAATACATAAATAACTTGTTTGACAAAAAAAATAAAAATCCTATAATTATAACAATTTAATTAAATAAAAAATAAACAAAATGAAAGAATATTCAACAAGAAAATATATCAAATATGTTCAAATAAGTATAACATGTCCAAACATAGAATCAGCTGACAAAATATCTACAGCTTTAGTAAATAGAAAGCTAGTAAGCTGTGTCCAAATCACAGATACTATCAAATCAGTTTATTTATGGAACTGAAAAATAGAAAAAAATCATGAACTTATTTTAACAGCAAAAACTAGAGCCAGATATTTTCTAACAATAGAAAAAACAGTTAAAGATTTACATCCATATACAACACCAGAAATTATAGCTCTACCAATCATAAAATGATCAAATGAATATTTAAGATGGATAGATGAAAGTCTAGGACTTAAAACTGTAGACTTTGAAAATAATACAGTTATTAAAGAAGAAAATGAAAGTGACACACAAAAAACTAAAATTAAAATTTAATAAAAATATTGAGAGAAAATATCTCTCTTTTTTTTAAAACTTTACCAAACTAAATATTTTTTTATCTCAAAACTTTTCTTTTCAGTTTAAAAATTCTAATTCTATCACAAAATTTAAATTTTGAACTTCTCATCCAAGTTTTTCCATCAAATCACAAGCTGCTTTTGCACTTCCACCGGTTGCAAGCAAATCATCTACTATCGCAACTTTATCTCATTTTTTAATTGCACTTTTTTGAATTTCAAAAGTATTGCTACCATATTCTAAATCATAAGAAATACTTTCACATTCTCATGGAAGTTTTCATTTTTTCCTAAGCATTACAAATGGTATTTTCATTTCATAAGCCAAAATAGAACCAAATATAAATCCTCTTGCATCTAGTCAAACAATTTTATCTATATTTTTAATATTTTGTTTAAATTGTTGAATTGTATAATTTAAAGCTTCTGAATTTTGTAAAATAGGACTCATATCTTTAAAATTTATTCATTCTTTTGGAAAGTTTTGTATTTCTTTAATATAGTTTTTTAAGTTCATAATTATATGATTATTATTTTAAAGTTTTCACTTCTACCCCAGGAAAATACCACTGAATAATTTGATTATAATTTAATCATTTTCTAGCTAAAAATTCAGCTCACCTTCAACTCAACCCAACTCAATGTCCGTAAAATTTATTACACTTTCACAAATCAATATTATTTACCAAATACGGAGTATCTACCCAACCGAATTTTTGTTTAGCTGAAAATGTAAAACCAGGTGAGCAACTAAAGTATGGCAATATAGGAATGTAATTATCATATAGTAAATATTCATTTTTTGTCTGAGCAAGTGCCTTCGACCATAGTTTAGAAGTTCTTTCATATCCAGCTCCGACATATTTTTGAAATATTCTTGGATCATCTATAGCATTATAAATAGCTCAAGCTGGTATAGATGGTTGTTGATTTTTTTTATTTAAATAAAATAATAAATATGTTTTTGCTAACAAAGCCATCACTTTAATTTTTTGAAAAGGCATATTATCATCACTTTCTGCTATTCAAGCTAAATAATCATTTACATCAAGCATATTTATTACAACAAACCTTTTTTGATATTTTCATCAAATATCTCTAACTAAACTTTTTTTAATAGCTATATTTCATTTAAAACTATTCCAAGGAATTCAAGCATAAGATTTTCTTTTATAATTTACAAAAATTATTTCTCATCCATTACTCAAAATAGTTAAAGAATTAGTAGGTATCATCTTATTTTTAATCCAAACAATAAGATCAGAAAATTTATCTATCTGAAAATTTTTAATATTATAAATTTTTCATTTGGATGTTAATAAAGTACAGGCTTTAGTACATCTTATCTGATAATGCTCAAAATTTGACAAATCATACAATAATACTTTTACAGGTTTTTTAATTAGTTTAGGAATTTGATTAGAATATATTTTATATTGTATTTTTTTTATTTTATGAGTATTTACTTTTCATCATAGATACTTTAAAGCTTTTTGCTTCATCAAATATCTAATATTATCCATAAAAATAGGATAAATTTGTAGTTTATAATTATATTTTGGAGAATAAGCAGTTATCCATCTATTTCAAAAAGCAAAATATTTTTCCAAATTTAATTCTATTGTATTTCCTTTACAATAAACATTTAATCAAGCAATATGTGATTCACAACTTTGTAAATCTTTAATATTTTTTAATTTAATAACTATAGTTTTTGTAAGTGAAAATCTTTTTCATAAATTAATTTCTTTCACTTGTTTTTTAAAAGTTATCATTTTTATATTTTTATGATCCTGTTTAGATTTATAATATTTTAAAGCTAAAAAAACTTGTCTTCTAATATATGGTAAGTCAGCATACAAATATTTACCAGGACAAAGAGTATGACCTGTATCCCTATGTCCTACTATTGCATAATTTGTTAAATTTTTAATATAAGGCCATTTGTTAGACTCCTCATGATAAACAATTTTAGAATAAGGATTAATGTTGTATTTTTTTACCAAAGCTGTTATTAATTTAATTAATACATTTAGTTGTTTTTGTGTAGGTTTTTGTATTTGAAAATTTCAAATTAAAGCTATTCAAATAGACGGAGGATTATTATAAGAAGAATTAGCACCAATTACTCCAGCACCACCTTTTCTTCAAATATAAATATTTCAAAATTTATCTATCAAAAAATTATATCAAATATCACCCCATCATCTTTGGATAGCATGATAATAATAAACTCATCTAATATATTTTTCAATTTCTTGTTTTGTATTAAATCTATTGTAATTTACTGCAGTATGGTGAATTATTATATCTGTTTTATGAAACTTATATCACATTGGCCACCAAAGTTTTTTTCAATCTAAAGTATAAACTACCTTATCAGCTTTTATTTGCTCTTTCCAATGAGATAACATATATTTTTCTCTTTCTTTTCTTATAGCCCTTTGCTTCAAAACTTGCCAGTATTTTTTAGGATTTTCTGTAATTTTTTTATTTAAATCTGTATCTTGTTTTATTAAATTTTGGTAAGCTTTATAATCTGAAAATAAATATTTACTATTTGCTCACCATTCTTGCCTAGTAATCAAATGTATTCATGGTAAATTCCGTTGAACTGCAAAACTTGTAGACAAACTTAGAAACAAACTAAAGAAAAATATTATTTTTTTCATTAAAAAAGATTATAAATAAATAAATATATTTAATATATACAAAATTACAAAATCTTTTCAACAAGAAAAATCCTACCACCTCACTATCTCATATTTGATTTTTTTATCTTTGATTATTTTTTCTATCTGTTTTTCATTCAAATTCTGTCTAGATTTTCAAGTTTTTATCTCTAAAAAAACTATTTGTTTAAGCTCTCAATTTGATAACCCATCAAAAATAATATAATCTACTCATTTTCATAAAAAATTCATATCTTTTGGGTGATATTTTACATCTTTCATAAAAGGAGCCAAAGTTTCATAACTTTCTCATAAAATTACAGAACGAGATCTTTTAACTGATTTTTTCCTTTCTTTCCTTAGTTCTGTATATTTAATTAGTTTTCAAATAAAATATCATAAAAAAAATGAAAACACAACTATTCATAGCCAATATAATTTTTCCATAATATTTACTTGAATTTATTTTCTAAAACATTATTATAATCTTCACTTTATGGTGGCTGTAGTTCAACTGGCAGAGCCCTGGTTTGTGGTACCAGTCGTTGCGGGTTCAAGTCCCGTCAGCCACCCCATTTAAGTTATTTGGCATCGTACCAGAGTGGTCTAATGGAGGGGCCTGCAAAGCCTTCTTTCACCGGTTCGAATCCGGTCGATGCCTTGATCAAAAATCCACAAATTAAAAATATAATAAAATAATTAAGAGTAGAAATTAAACTACTCTTTTTTTTATGTTAAGAAATTACATGTTGAGTATAAATAGAAATTACCCACATAGAAATTAACCAACTCACTCATATTACAACAATTGCTACTATTGCCATCTTTATAAATTTACCTCATTTTTTAATTCATTCATCAGTTTTCCCTGTAAAAACCATAGAAAATCAATAAACAAGAACTATAAAAGCTATAAAAGCTAATATACTAAGAAAATAATTTATAAATTTTGAAATATAATAAACAGCTGGATCAGACTGATCAGAGAAATCAGTTCATAAAAAACTTTTAGATAACTTATCTAAAGTAGAATTATTATGTTTAGGAATTACTATATCTTTTAGTGATTTATCATTATCAGTTGAAATTGATACATTATTAATATCTTTATACGGAAAATCTTCTCCATTTACTACAAATAAACACAAAAACAAACCTATAAAACTTATAAAAAATACTTTTATGAAATTATTCATGTATTTACATTTATAAAATAAAATATTAAATTAATCAAAAGATAAGAAGATCAAATTCAAATTAAAGCTAAAATATAATTTTTTAAATTTACAAAAGCTTCTTTTTTCTTTCATTCATCTCCAGCTGCAGTAATCATTACAATACCATCTTTTATAATTAAAATTATAACTAATAATCATAAAAATCATAAAAAATAATTTATCCACTTACTCAAATAATCTATCAAATTTTGTTGATGATTATCATTTCATTTTGCAATTCAATTTATTCATCAAGCAGCTGAAGTAGTTCCATTTCTTAAAGGATCATTAATATCATTTGATTTAATCACATCAGATTGATTTTGTGTATAAATCTGATCTGTACTATCATCCCATGTATAATTAGCAAATGTAAAACTACTAAAAAATGTAAGAGTAGACATCAACAAAATAAATAAATATTTTTTCATTTTAAACAAATAAATTATAAAATAACTATCTTAATTTTACAAAAATATCTTAATTTTACAACTAAAATAATTTTTCTCTCAATTCTTTAATTTGTTCTAAATCTTTTTTAATTAGATCAATCTTACTAGGAGAATATAAAGCAACAGCAGGATGATATGATGGTAATAAATAAATATCTTCATCAAATTTATGTCAATTAAATTCATCTAATTTTAGTATTTTTCCTCTATCCTGTGAAATTTTTAAATTTGGCATAAAAAAATTCATACTAAATCTTCATAATGTTACTATAATTTTAAACTTTCACTTAATAATTTGTTCCAATAAATATGGAGAACAAGCTTGTATTTCCTCTTTCTTTGGATCTCTATTTGCAGGTGGACGACATTTTACTATATTTGTAATATAATAATCCTTTTGTCTATAAAATCATATTCATTCTAATATTTTTGTAAGGACTTTACCACTTCTTCAAACAAAAGGTTTTCATTGAACATCTTCATCAGCACCTGGTGCTTCTCAAATAAATAATACTTTTGAGTCAAAATTTCAATCTCATACAATTGGAGAATTACAAGTTTTATAAAGGTCACATTTTTGACAAGATTTAATTCCATTTTCTAAATCCATAATTTATTTTAATAAACTAAATAAATATAAAATAAGAAAAAACTAACTGAAAACAACAAAAAAACACAGACTCACCGTCTGTGCCTTCGATATTACTCTTCTATTTTTTCTTGTTCTGTAGTTTCTTCTTGTTCTTCATTTCAAGGAAAATATTTACCAATAGGTAATTTTCTACCAATAATTACATTTGCCTTCAAATCATTTAATCTATCTATATCTCATCTAATACTAGAAGAAACTAACATTCTCATAGTTTCTTGGAAAGATGCAGCAGACATCCAAGAATCTGTACTTTTAGCTAAATTAGTTAATCAAAGAATAAGTCTTTTTCAAGCTGGAGCTTTTTTTCATTCTTTTTCTAATTCTCTAGAAATCTTTACAAAGTCTTCATATCTTACTATTTCTCATGGAACTAATAAACTATCACCAACCTCTTCAATATAAACTCTAGAAAATAAATTTTTAACAACTAACTCTACATATTTATTATTTAATCATTGTCATTGACTTACATAAACTGCTTTTATCTCATCAACAATATATTTTTGAGCTTCCAAATCTCATACAATTTCTGAATAAGATTTAAGATCTATAACTCAACTAGTTAAAACTTGTCATTTATATACTTTTTCTCCATCTTTTACTTTTATTCACATGTTTGTATGAACATCAGTATTAAATGTTTTTTGTACTCAAACAATTATTTTATCCTTATAAGTTTCTAATACTATACAATCTTCTTCTATCTTAAGTTTTGATCTTCATTTTACAGCAAATTCAGTTCATTTTCTTAATATATCATTTTTCTTAGCAACTACAGAATATCATTCTTTTACAAGATAATTTTTCTTCTCAGTTTCTCAAGAAATCCTTAATTTTACGTAATTTCAAGAATTTGTAAATGATATTTGTCCATCCAAAGGAGACACTACAGCCGGATTATTTGGAGTTCTTACCTCAAATAATTGTTCAATTCTCTTAATACCTTGAGTCATATCTCATTCTGCAGAAGCTACTCAACCACTATGGAATGTACGCATTGTCAATTGAGTACCAGGTTCTCAAATACTTTGAGCTGCAATCACTCATACCGGAGTTCAAATTTTAATTAATTTTCTATTTGATAAATCCATACCAAAACATTTTTGACAAACACCTGATGAAGTTTCACATGTTATAGGTGATCTAACATTTACAAAATCTATTTCATTATCAGTAAACAAATATTTATCTTTATTCTCTATCAAATCTCATTTACTCTTCAATACATTTCATTGTACATCTTTCAAGTCAGCAAATAATACTCTACCAAAATTTTCTTCAAATAAAGTACTTCTTTTTTGTTCTACCTCTTCTTTTGTAATAACTAATCCATGTTCTGTTCAACAATCATGTTCTCTTACAATCATATCTTGATTAGAATCTACAAGTTTTCTTGTCAAATAACCAGATTCAGCAGTTTTCAAAGCTGTATCAGCTTTACCTTTTCTTCAAGCATGAGCAGCAATAAAATATTCAAGAGTATTAAATCCTTCAATAGCTGATGATTTAATAGGTAATTCAATAACCTCACCCTTTGGATTTGAAACTAATCATTTCATACCTGCCATTTGAGTTAATTGTCACCAATTTCATTTAGCACCAGAATCAACCAAAGCAAATAAATCATTTCATCATTTATAATAAGGTTTTAATGCAGTTTCTATCCTAGATTTTATATCTGTCCAAATTGCAATAATTTGATTATGTTTTTCTTCATTTGTAGCAATTCATTTATACCAAGCATCATGAATTTGTTTTACTTTTTCATCTCATTCTGCTAGTAAAGCTTTTTTTTCATCTGGAACTAAGAAATCATATGCATTTATAGTAACTGCAGATTTTGTAGCATATATAAAACCATAATCTTTTAATTTATCTGCAACTTCTACAGTTTTCTCCATTCAAGCAACTTCAAATACATCATCCAATAATTTTTTTAATTGTTTCTTTCTAATAGTTTCATTTAAAAATATAAGATCTTCTGGCAAAACATTATTTAATATAACTCTACCAACTATAGTATCTATATTCTCTCAATTATATTCAAATATTATTCTATCTTTTATGTCTAATTCTCCATTATCATAAAATTTAAGAACTTCATCCATATTTCTAAAATATGCTTTTATAGGAGTTTCTTTTTCAATATGTGTAAGATAATATATTCAAAGAATTAATTCTTGAGTATGTGTAATAATTGGTTCTCAAGAACTAGGTTTTAAAATATTTTTATCAGCTGACAAAAATTCAGCAGCTTCTTTCTGAGCTTCTTTTGAAATAGGTAAATGTAATCACATTTGATCACCATCAAAATCCGCATTAAAAGCTGGACAAACTAATGGATGTAATCTAATAGTTTTTCAAGGCATAAGTTTTATTTTAAATCCTTGAATACCAAGTCTATGTAATGTAGGAGCCCTGTTTAATAATACATATTTATCTTTTATAACTTCTTTTAACAATTTAAGAACAATAGGAGTTTCTTCCTTTATTAGTTTCTCAGCCTGTTTAGGAGTATGAGCTATCTTTAATTTCAATAATCTAGAAATTATAAAAGGTGTAAATATTCTTACTGCAATATAAATTGGTACTCAACACTCATTAAGTTTCAAATCTGGTCACACAGTAATTACAGATCTTCAAGAATAATCGACTCTCTTACCAAGTAAATTCTTTCTAAATCTACCTTCTTTACCAACAAGAATATCAGTTAAAGATTTATAAACTTTTACTCATGCTCATCATTTTCAAGCTTGATTCTTTTCTCAAACAAAAAGATTATTCACAGATTCTTGTAAAAGTCTTATTTCATTTCTTTTAACAACTTCTGGCATACCTGAATCTATCATTTTCTTAAGTCTAATATTTCTCATTAGAACTCTTCTATAAAAAATATTTATATCAGAAGATGCAAATTTTCAACCATCAAGTTGAACTATGGGTCTTAAATCAGCAGGAATAACAGGCAAATTATTTAAAACCAAAGATTCTGTTGATGTTCAAGATGTATAAAAATTAATAAAAATCTTTAATCTCTTAAATAAATCTTCTCTTTTCTTTCATTTAGATGCTTTAAGTTCTTTTGTTATTTCATCTATACTAGACTTTATATTTAATCATTTTAACATAGATTTTAATGCCTCTACTCATGATCAAAAAACAAATGCTCATTCATATTTATGATAAATCATTCTATATTCTCTTTCATGAATTGTAGAACCTACTACTAAACTCTTCAACATAGATTTTGTATCAGAATATTCTTTATTCAAAGTATCTAAGTTTTTTTCTTTCAAAGCTAATAAAGCTTCATATTCTTTCTTATATTTATCTTGTTCTAATCATTTTTCACTTAATTCCAATATTTCTCTATCAAAAATATCTTCTATTTCTTTTTCTTTATTATGAAAATCTCTATCTATAGTTTTAATAATATTTTCTTTTTGTTTTTCATTTATATCCAAAACTACATATTTAACATAATTTACTACCTTCTCAATCTCTTTTGAAGATAAATTAAGTAATGATCAAATAACAGAAGGATGAGCTTTATAATACCAAATATGAATTACGGGAGAATTAAGTTTAATATGACCCATTCTTTCTCTTCTTACTCTAGAAGAAACTACTTCTACTCAACATCTATCACATAAAATTCATTTATATCTTATTCATTTATATTTACCACAAGAACATTCATAATTCTTTGTAGGTCAATAAATTTTTTCACAGAATAAACCTCATTCTTTAGGTTTTCATGTTCTATAATTAACTGTATCTGGTATAGTTATTTCTCACTTTGACCATTCTTGAATTTCTTCAGAAGAAGCCAATTTCACCATAATTCAGTCAAATTCATTATTTGCTTGTGACATAAATATATCATTTTAAAGTATAAAATTAATCTGCATCATCTATTTCTCCATATTCTTCCATATCTTTTACAATATCATTTATAACTTCTACTTTTTCATCTTCTGTTTCTTCTACAGTATCTGTAATCATATTTTGCTTTAAACTAATTCATTTTAAGCTCAACTCTTTAATTTTTTCAACTCTTTCTTTATGTATTCTATCTATATTTTCATTATCTAAGAATAAGATATTTTGAGCTAATCATTTTAATTCAAACACTAATAAATTGAAACTTTCTGGTAATCAATTTACATGAATTGGTTCTCATTTAATAATAGATTCATATGCCTTATTTCTTCACATAACATCATCAGATTTTATTGTAATCATTTCTTGTAAAATATTTACAGCTGAATATGCTTCAAGTGCCCAAACTTCCATTTCTCAAAGTCTTTGTCAACCATTATGAGATTTACCACCAAGAGGTTGTTGAGTAATCAAACTATATGGTCAAACACTTCTTGCATGAATTTTATCTTCAACCATATGAACAAGTCTTAACATATACATATATCAAATAGTTACTTTACTATCATAAGCTTCTCAAGTTCTACCATTATACACTGCAAATTTACCGTCTGCAGGTAATCACAATTTTACAAACAAATCTGTTAATTGCTTTCTATCAAAGTCTGAAAATAATGGAACAGCTAAATTTTCTCATAAAGTTTTAGCTATCAATCATAAATGTGTTTCTAATACTTGTCATAAATTCATTCTTGAAACTACACCAAGTGGATTTAAGATAACATCTATTGGTTGTCCATCTTCTGTAAATGGCATATCTTCTTCAGGAATTATTCTAGCAACAATACCTTTATTACCATGTCTTCAAGACATCTTATCTCAAATTTCTACTTTTCTAGTACTAGCAATATATACTTTTATCTTTTTCAAAACAGCTGAAGGTAAATCATCTCATTTATCTGAATCAAGAATAACAACATCTACTACTTTACCAGAAGTTCAAGCTGGCAAATATAAAGAAGTATCTTTAACAGATTTTGATTTATCACCAAATATTGCATGAACAAGTTTTTCTTCTGGAGTTAAATCTCATTCAGATTTCGGTGTTACTTTACCTACAAGTATATCTCCTCATTCTACATATGTTCAAATTTTTACAATACCATCATCTCATAAATTTCTTAATTTAGCCAAACTTACAGATGGAATATCAGGTGTTATTTCTTCATGTCATAATTTAGTATCAGATACTTCCATATCTAATTCAATTATATGGATTAATGACAAATCATCATTTTTAACTAATCTTTTATTTATAATAATAGCATCTTCAAAATTATATCATTCATAATTCATAAATGCAACTCTTAAATTTTTACCAATAGCTAATTCTCCGTCTACTACAGAAGGTCATTCTAATAATAAATCTCCTTTTTTAACTTTTTGTCACAAACTAACTTTAGCTACTTGGTGTAAAATAGTCTTTTGATTAGATTTTTTAAAAGTTAATAATTCATATTCTTTAACTCCTAATTTCTTATATTTAACTTTTATTCTTTTTGCATCAACATAAATAATCTCTCCTGCATCTTCAGCATTTTTAACTGCATAAGTTCTCTCAGCAATATCTCATTCTAATCAAGTACCACACAATGGAGCTTCTTGCCTAAGTAAAGGAACAGCTTGTCTTTGCATATTTGTACCCATCAAAGCCCTTACTGGATCATTATGATCTACAAAAGAAATTGATGCTGTATTTGCAGAGAAAATACAAGAAGGATCAACATCTATATGAGTTACATCATTTACATGATACATTTCCATATCATAATAATGTCTACCTGGGACTCTTTTTGCTAAAATATTTTTATAATCATCCAAAGGAAGAGTTACATCAGCAATAACATATCTTTCATCATTTTCTGGAGAGATATATTCTATTTCATCAGAAACAAATGGTCTTACTTTTACATTTATTGTATATTCTTTTTCTATTTTTTTAGCTATATCTTCAGTAATTAATTCTTCATCTTTAACCAAAAGATTTCATTTTTTATCAAAAATATCCTCATCAGCAATTCTATTAAGTAATAATTTAACTTTAGGTTTTACTTCCTTAACAACTTTTGCAGCTGGAACTTCTAAAAATCAATCTTCATTTATTCTAGAATATAAAGCTTGATAAATAACTAAACCAATATTATGTCATTCTGGAGTTTCAATAGGACAAATTCTACCATAATGAGAAGGATGCACATCTCTAACCTCAAATGTTGCAGTTTCTCTTTTAATACCACTAGGTCAAAGAGCTGTAAGTCTTCTTTTATGCTCTAATTCAGCCATAGGGTTAGTTTGATCCAAGAACTGACTTAATTGAGAAGTAGCAAAAAATGATTTTATAGCATTATCCAACATTTTAAAATTAACTAAATCTGTAATTTTAAGAGTCTTAAGTTCACTCAAATCTAATACAGATAATTTTCATTTAATAGATTTTTGAAATCTTCTAAAAATAGGTTGTAAATGATTATGCATTATTTCACCAAAAAGCCTTACTCTCCTATTTGAAAGATAATCTATATCATCTTCATAATATCATCTTTTATTAGAAGCTAAATTTAATAAATATTTTGTAGCTTCAATAATTATATCATCAGACAAAACATTATCTTCTTTTTTAGTAAAATCTTTATTCAAAGATAATTTTGAATTAATTTTTCTTAAAACTATAGATCATAATTCTATTCTTTGATCATCTAAAAATAAAGTTTTCAAATAATCCAAAGCTGATTCAGCATCTATATTTTCACCAGGTCTAATCTTATTATAAATGAAAAGTGCAGCTTCATCTGAAGAAGTTGTTGTATCTTTTGCTAAAGTTAATCAAATATAATCAGTTTCTCATTCTTTAGGTTCTGGAAAAATAGTTCTTATAGCCTCATTAGTTTCATATCAAAGCAATCTAAACAATGTAGTTAGTGGAAATTTTCTTGATCTATCAAGTCTTACTGTAATATATCCTCTTTTTTCTACTATAACCTCCAACCAAACTCATCTTTTAGGTACAATTTTAAAAGATGTTGTTAGCTCTTTAATATTTTTACCAAAAAATATACCAAATGATTTAACAATTTGAGATATAACAACTCTTTCAACTCAATTTATAATATATGAACAATTCTCTGTTAAGAATGGTAACATTCATATACTAACAGATTTATCAAAAAGGATTTCTCAAGTTGTTTCATTAACAAGAGTTAATTTTCATTTTAATAATCATGCATAATTCTTTTCGTTTCTTTTAGCTTCATCAATAGTAATTGTAGGAGCTTCTAATTTAATATCAGAAACATTTATAACTATTTTTTGATCTCAAGCTGTATAATCAATAGGCAGAACATCCTTAAACAATTCATGAATATAAAAATTCACAAACTGCTCAAATCATTTTCTTTGTGCATCTAAAAGATTTGGAAAAGATGTTAATTTTCTTTGTTCTGATAAAAAAACTCTACCATATTTATTTCTTTTATAAGAAGAAAGTATACTATCTTTTGATATAATTTTTGACATAATATTGTAAAAATATATTAAATAAAAAAGACCTCACTAAAATAAAGTAAGGTAATAATATTAAATACTACTAATTTTTAATATTTTTTCGATCATAAAACTTCTTAATAATTTATAATAAAATTATTTTTTTACAACAGCAAGAGTTTTTCTTCATTTTAATAATCTTCTTTTCAAAACTCTTCTTCAAGATTTTGTAGATTTTCTAACAAGGAAACCATGAGTAGTACTTCTTTTTCTCCATCTATATTTTCTAATTCTATTTAATTTTCCTGGCATAATTGTCTTTTAATATAATTAAATTATTTAATATATGGTATTAATCCTAATTCTCTAGAATTAATAATTGCTTTTCTAACTCTTTTTTGATATTTAACAGATAATTTAGTAAATTTTCTCATTTTAATATTACCAAATCTGTTCAAAAAATGCTTCAATAATATAACTGATTTCCAGTTTATTAAATGTTCATTATCTTTTGTAAAGATAGATTTATTCATTTTCAAACTATAATAAAGATATAAATTTATTCAATATTTTTTTTAACATCAGAATTCTCAGTATATTTTCTATTTAATAATAACAAATCATTAACTACAATTTCAGTAAGAATTCTTGCTCTTTCTTCTCATTCTATTTCAACCTTTCTATTATGTAAGTATCATTTAATATACACTAAATCTCATTTATGCAACAACTTAAGTGCTCTTTCAGCTAAATTACCCCAACATACTAATTTATGAAATTGAGATTCTTCTCTCTTTTCTCAATCATTAGTAGTCCAAGTTCTTTTAGTAGCAAGATTAAATACAGTTAAACTTTGAGAAGTTTGTGTCTCTTTTAACAATGGATCATTAGCAACCCATCATAATAATGTAACTTCATTTAATGTTCTCATATTGTTTACTTAATAAGTAAATAACACTAAGCTTTTATTTCATTAAAGATTCAAGGTTTTGATAAATCAGAGAAATCTATATTTTCTAATTCTTTTTCCATTTCCTTAAATTTCAAAAACTTTTGTGTATCTTTCATTTTAAATACTTTATATCTTACTACAGGTCAAACTATACCTAACTTTCTCTTAAATTCCTTCATAGAATCTCATTCAAGTTCAGTATATAAAGAATAATAATAAGGATTTGATGAAGATCAAATTGAATATAATGCCTCCATATAACCTATATCATCTCTATCTAATATCTTTCATCAAAAATCTGAAATTAAAGTTTCAACTTCTTTTTTTGTCTCATCTATTTTATCTTGAGCATTTGCAGCATCAAACAACACTACAACTTCATATTTTCATAAAGCCATTTTAAATAATTTATTAATTAAAGTAACCCCTAAAGGCTAACCTTACAATTCAGGTAAGGCACTGTAACTATATAGAATATCTTATAACATCTAATAATTCATAATCTGCAGGAACAAGAGATTTCATTTTTTTTGATTCATCTCTAATCCAAGATTGCTCTAATAATACAAGTTGTGAGAAATATTTATTTGTCTTTCATTTAACTATATTATCTGCAATACTTTCAGGTTTTCAAGAAGCAATAACTTCTTCCTTAAATTCTTCTACTTGTTTATCCATAACATCTTGTGGAATATCCTCCATTTTAATATATTCTGGATTCATTGCAACAGCTTGTAAAGCTAATTCCTTAGAAACAGAATCTACTTCTGCATCATCAGATTTATATAAAACAATTCATACTACCTTATTTCCAGGATGATTATAAATATAAGATTGTTTTCAAGATATTTTAAAAACATCTAATAATTTAACATTTTCTCAGACTACAGAAACTGTTTCAGAAACTATATCATTCAATTCTTTTAAATCTCATTCAGATAGATTATCAATATCAGATATATTTTTTATATCCAAAGATAATAACTTATCTAAAATTTTATCTGCAAATCAAATAAATTGTTCATTTTTAGCAACAAAATCTGTTTCACAAGCCAATTTTACTCATACAACAACTCAATTTTCAGATTTAACTCTTACTATTCATTCATTAGTATCTCTATCTGCCTTTTTAGCAGCTTTAATAGCTCATGATTTCTTTAAAACTTCTTGAGCTAAATCCAAATCTCAATTTGCTTCAATTAATGCAGATTTACAATCTTTCAATGGAGCATTTGTAATTCATCTTAACTTTTTTAATAATGCAATATCTACTTTTGCCATATTATTAATACAATTAATATAATAAATATATTATTTAACTTTAAATTTAACATCAAATAATTCTAATATCCAATTACCTATTCCAACAAAAAATGGTGCTAAAATTTTCTCTTTTCAATTTATCTCTATAACATATTTTCATTCCCAAGCTTGTTTTACAAATATAACCCACAAAACAAATATAGCTATAAATAACAATATTGGAATTATCTTTATAAACGGAATAAAAATAAATACCATAGATATGATAAAAAACAGAAAAAAGACAGTCCACCATCAAATAGATTGTCTTAAGTGAAATATTTCATATTTTGTAATTTCTTTTTTACTAAGAAATATAATTATTCATAATAAGAAATAACATACTAACACTTTTTTTCTTTCTGATTCTGATGGTATATAATTATTTTGCAACATTTCTGCTACTCATAAATCTAGACTATCTTTATTTTCTGTCATAAAAGATTATTTTAATAAATAATTCAACATATACATAACACTCTCATATGAATTAGTATTAGCTACAATCAAATGATTTGTAGATAACCATCTAGACAAATCAGTATTAGCAATAGCTATATAATCAATTTTTGCTTTTTCCAATTCTTTAATAACTCAAGTATTATATTCAGCATCAACAACAATTACTAAATCAGGAACTTTTCTTAAATTAGTTACACCTTTATAAACTAATTCAAACTTAGATAAATTTCTTTTAGTAATTAATTGTTCTTTTTTAGTTAATTTTGCAAATTTATCTGAAGAAATAAGTTTTCTAAGATTATTCATTGCACCAATACTTTTTGAAAAAGTTGAAAAATTTGTAAACAATCAACTTGGAACTTTATTATTTAAGAATAATGTATTTGAAGTATTACATATTTCCTCAACATCATCTCTAAATACCTCTTTATCCAAAACTAACAATACATTTTTTCAAGCTTCCTTAAGTCACTTAATTTTCTCTTTAGCAGACAACAACATTTCTGCTGTAACAGAAGGATCAATAACCATCTCTTTATTAACAACACCTAATGTACTTTTTTCAGTAATCTTAGGGAAGAATTTAGATCTAGTAGTTCAAATATAAACTTTATTTGAAATCAATCATTCTACTAATGTCTCTTTATTCAATTCAGACATATAAATTTATATTAAATTTTTAAATTCTACTTATTTTAAATTAACTACTGCACCAGCTTCTTCTAGTTTAGCTTTTAATTCATCAGCTTCTTCAGCAGAAATTTTTTCTTTAATTACAGCTGGAACCTCAGCTATTTTTTCTTTAGCTTCTTTTAATCCTAAACCTAAAGCTTCTTTTATAGCTTTAATTACAGCTATTTTTTTATCACCGATTTCAGCAACTTCTACAGTAACTTTATCATCACCAGCTTCTTCAGCTCAAGCAGCAGCAGGACCAGCAACTACAGCAGCTGCAGCAGCAGAAACACCAAATTCTTCTTCTAAAGCTTTAACTAAATCTGCTAATTCAACAACTGTTAATTCTTTTACCAAATCCATAATTTTTTGACTATTTTCTGTTAATGCCATTTTAATTTTTTTAATAATAAATATAAATAATTATTTTTGTTCTTTAATCTGATCCAACACTCTAACAAATCATGATAATAAGTTAGAATTCACTGTAACAAATCAAGTGATAGGATATTTAACCATATACATAAACTTTCAAATAAGTTCTTCTTTTGATGGTAATGTAGCTAATACTGATACATAATCAGATTCTTGCCATTTTCATTCAAACCATCCTCATAAATACTCCAATTTAGAAAGAGCTTTTCCTTTTTTCCATACTTTCTTAAATTCTTCTATTATTTTTAAAGTTACAATTCAATCATCTTGTAAAAACAATACAGACACAGAAGATGGTAACTTAGACAAATCTATATCATATCATAGACTTTCAATTGCTCTAGAAAAAACTTTTTTCTTAACAACTTTGTAAGTAGCTCAATTATTTCTAAATTGTTTTCTCATCGCAACTGATTCTGATACAGGAATTGCTTCATATCACAAAACAACCATATTTACAGAATCTTTAATTAGCTGCTCATACTCACTAACTAATTTAATTTTATCTTTTTTAGTAAGAGCCATAACAAAGATTTAAAAATAAAAAATTCCCCATATTGGAGATAATACTATAAAAAATATATAATACATCTCCCTTAGGATTTACAAATCACCTAAGATCTTCAACTTAATTTTAATAACAAATGGGCCAGGTAGGACTCGAACCTACGACCCAACGGTTATGAGCCGTTTGCTCTAACCAACTGAGCTACTAGCCCTTAAATGGTGGGTAATACAGGACTCGAACCTGTGACCCTCTGCTTGTAAGGCAGATGCTCTCGCCAACTGAGCTAATTACCCATAAACATACAACCCTACGGGGAATCGAACCCCGATCTTCAGGATGAAAACCTGATATCCTAGCCGTTAGACGATAGGGTCAAATGACTAGCCAGATGCGAGACTTGAACTCGCGACCCTTCGCTTACAAGGCGAATGCTCTACCACTGAGCTAATCTGGCAAAATAATGGCGGGACTGACGAGACTCGAACTCGCGACCTCCTGCGTGACAGGCAGGCGTTCTAGCCAGCTGAACTACAGCCCCACAAAATGAAAGTTAAGAAACTTTCTTTGCTAATCTAGATTTCTTTCTACTTGCTGTTTGTTTTTTTAATAATCATTGTTTAACTGCTTTATCTATTTTTGAATATGTGTCTGATAACACTACATTTAATTCTTTAGACGCAACACCTTCATCAACATTTTTCAAAAAAGACTTAACACTTTTTTTCATAGCTAACTTTACAACAAGATTAACTTCATAATTTTTTAAAGCTCTTTTTGCTGCCTTTTTAGCAGATTTTTTTATAGCCATTTAGTATATTTCAAATATTAAATTATTTAATCAAACTCCGAGAGAGGGACTCGAACCCACGACCCAGTGGTTAACAGCCACTTGCTCTACCAGCTGAGCTATCTCGGAATACTCCTGTAGTATAAGAATTACAAAGAAAGAATCAAGACAAATACCGAGAGTGGGACTTGAACCCACACACTATAAAGCACCTGGTTCTAAGCCAGACGTGTCTACCAATTCCACCACCTCGGCACAATTGCGGGGGTAGGAATTGAACCTACGATCTCCGGGTTATGAGCCCAGCGAGATACCACTTCTCCACCCCGCATTAAACAAACTGGGATGGTAGGACTCGAACCTACGAATACTGGATTCAAAGTCCAGTGCCTTACCAGCTTGGCGACATCCCAACAAAAAAGCGGATGACGAGACTCGAACTCGCAACATTCTGCTTGGAAGGCAGATATTCTAGCCAATTGAACTACATCCGCATAATTTATTTATTTTAAAGTTTAATATATATAGAAGGTAAAAGGCCGAAAAATTTGCTTGGTTATATTTTTTTTATTTGCACTTGTTAGATAAGTAATCCATCTCCACGTTCTCGTAGAGATACCTTGT
>Ga0256829_1000873_pt1 | contig 26868 bp, 26 predicted proteins | sample 131447metaG_FD_185979 | JGI IMG/M metagenome (GOLD analysis project Ga0256829, IMG submission 185979) | Hydrothermal vent microbial communities from Lau Basin, Pacific Ocean - 131-447 | ecosystem: Environmental > Aquatic > Marine > Hydrothermal vents | place: Pacific Ocean: Lau Basin | collected... | reverse complement strand
CTTGTTTTACACCTATCTCATGTGCATTGCCACCAAGATTAAAAAATACGAAATGTGTTTTAATCCCGCGTTTCATAGTAAGGTAAGAAGCCACAGTCGAGTCAAAACCTCCTGACATTAAAGAGAGGATATCCCCTTGTGTTCCTATAGGGAAGCCACTTAAACCTTTATAATGTTTTGTAATGATGTTGAGCTGATGTTCTACAAGTTCCATTCGTACAGTAACTTCAGGGTTTTTAAGATCAACTTTTTTTGCATCAGAATGTGCTAGTAAGTAGCCACCTACAGTTCTTTCTAACTCCACAGAATTAAAGTTATGTCTTCCTGTGCGTTTAGCTCTGACTACAAAAGTCTTCTCTTTTAAAGAGTCAATAACAAGTTCACCTACTTTTTCTTTTATCTTCTCTAAAGAGTCCATATTATCAAACTGTAAAGCTTCCAAAATCTGTTCTATGCCTGAAGTATCTAAAAGTTTTTGTCTTACTTTATTTACAACACTCAGCGGTGAAACAACCTCCATCTTATCTGAAAACTTTTTCACATGAATCTCAGAATCTATCTTACCTAAGATAGTTATAAGGTTTGTATAAAGCTGACCCACCATTTGGCGTTTAGCAGAAGAGCCTTTTATCATGATTTCTGGAAAAAGTTTGAGTATAAATTTTTGAGTAGGGCATGGAGTTTGTTGCACGAAAATAACCTTCTTGTAGATATGAGTGTAATTATAGCATAAGAGATTTATGAAAAAGAATTCAAGACAACATTTTTAAAACCCTTAATCACTTCTTAACCAAAAAAGGGGTAAAATCGCAATAATTATAATACAAAGAGTATAAACATGCTAAAACCACTACTTATTGAAATCGGTGTAGAAGAACTTCCTGCCGTTCCACTTTTAAAAGAGATGAAAAATATTACAAAAAAATATAGTGATATTTTAGAAAAATATTCACTTTTAGGTGAATTTGAGTTTTACTATACACCTCGTCGTTTAGTTATTTGGCATAGAGAGTTTGCTTCATGTCAAGCAGATAGTGTAGAAGAATTTTTTGGTGCACCTTTAGCAGTAGCTTATAAAGATGGGGAACCAACACCTGCAGCCCATGGATTTGCGAAAAAATGTGGAGTGACACTAGATGCACTTAGCAGTATACAAAAAGGGGCAAAAGAGGTTCTTTACTACAAAAAAGATGTGAAGGGTAAAGAGTCAGTAGAACTTTTACCTGAGATTATAGAGCAATGGATAAAGTCTTTGGATTTTGGAAAATCTATGCGTTGGGGAAGTCTACAAGAGAGTTTTATTCGTCCTATTCGCTGGGTTAATGTTCTTTTAGAAGATGGCATTGTTCCTATGACTCTCTTTGGTGTAGAGTCACATAAAAGTACTTTTGTACACCGTATTGCAAACTTTGATAGAGTAAGTATTGACGGTGCAAAAGATTATTTTGAAGTCCTTAAAGCTGGTGGTGTCACTCTTTTTCCAGATACAAGAGCAGAAAAGATTATGGCTGATTTTAAAGCTATAGAAAGTGAAAATGGACTCAAAATTGAAGTAGATGAAGAACTTTTTGAAGAAGTTGTTGCGATTACTGAAAATCCTACAGCACTTTTAGGCTCTTTTGATGAAGAATTTTTACGATTACCTCCTGAAGTGATTATCACTTCTATGAAAGAGCATCAACGTTATTTTCCTGTCTTTAAAGATGGCAAACTCATTAACAAGTTTGTCGTTGTTTCCAATGCTTTAACGGATGATTTTTCTCAAGTTATTTCAGGAAATGAGCGAGTGCTTCGACCGCGTTTAGCAGATGGTCTTTTCTTTTGGGATAATGATTTAAAAAATGGACTAAATACTCAAGGACTTGAAAAAGTAGCCTTTTTTAAAGGGCTTGGAAGCATTGCAGATAAAATCAAACGTGAATCAGTTATAGCTGAAACTCTTTTTGAACTCTATAAAATTGATGCCAATAAAAAAGACCTTACTCGTGCTGTAGATTTAGCAAAAGCAGACTTGATGAGTGAAATGGTATATGAATTTACAGAGCTACAAGGTCTTATGGGTGGGTACTATGCAAAAGAGCAGGGTGAAAGTGATGCTGTAGCTAGATGTATCACTGAGCAGTATCTTCCAGATGGTGAAGAGAGTGCTTTACCATCAACACCTTTAAGCGCTATCGTTGCTATGAGTATCAAACTTGATACGCTGCTTGGACTCTTTAGTGTTAACCAAATTCCGACAGGTTCTCGTGACCCTTTTGCCCTGCGTCGTGCAGTCAATGGGATTATGAGAATTGTCAATGAGTACAATTTTTCATTTGATATTATAAGAACGATGCAAATACTTGCTACAAACTATGATGCAATAGATTTGAAAAAATTAGAAGCTTTTATACTTGAACGTCTCAAGCGTTACTATAAAGTAAATCCGTCCGTCATAGAAGCAGTCCTTGCTTCAGGGGAACGAGAGTTACTTGCTTTAGGACAAAAAATAGAAGCTTTAAATAATCTCGTGACTTCAGAAGGTTTCGATGAAGTAAGCTCTACTTTTAAACGTGTTGCAAATATTACAAAAGATATCGACCTCAATGCAGATTTAATTGTAGATGACACTTTACTGCAAGAAGCAGCCGAAAAAACACTCTTTAGTGAATATAATGCAGTTATTGCGAACAACTATGAGAGTTTTGAACTAGAGCTTGATGCCCTTCTTGGACTCAAACCACAACTTGATGATTTCTTTACAAATGTAATGGTAAATGCAGAAGATGAAGCGGTAAAAAATAATCGTAAATCTTTAGTAGCAAGTATTTATAAAAGTATTTTAAAAATTGCAGATATTAAAGAGGTTAGTGTTTAGCCTTTGTATGACATCGCTATCATCGGGGCTGGAATCAATGGATGTAGTGTAGCCTACGAGTTTACACAAGCAGGGAAAAAAGTCTTGCTTTTAGATATGCAAAAAATTGCAGGTGGTGGTAGTGGTGCCGCTGGGGCTTTTATCTCTCCTAAGTTTTCAAAAGCAGGCGAGTTAAAAGAACTTTTGCATGACGCATTTGAGTATAGTATGCAGTACTATAACAAACATTTTCCTCATCTTATAAAAAATGCTCCTTTGCTACATATCGCACAAAATGAAGTAGATGCAAAGAGTTTACAAATCTATAAACAGAAAAGTACTCTTGAACTCCTCACTCCTTCACAAAATCTTTTAGATACTTTAACAACAGAGGCACAAGAAAAGGAGACTGTCTCTATAAATGCAGGTTTAGTGTATGCAGAGTTACTCTGTCAAGCAATGGCAAAAAGTGCAGACTACAAACAACATGAAGTTAAAAATCTTTTTTTTCAAGATGATTATTGGATGATAGATGAGGAATATTCAGCGAAAGAAGTAGTACTTGCTACGGGTGCTTATGAAAAACTTATCAAAGAACCATATATAAAGCTTCGTGGAGTTTGGGGACATCGTATAGATGTAAGAACAAGCACACAAAATAGCCACTCTTTACATCAGTTTGTTTCCATCTCAGCAAGTGACAATGGTAAGATTGCCATTGGTGCAACCCATGATGTCAATTACCATCCACAGACATCGAAACAAATCTACGATATACAAAAGGGTAGGGCAGAACTTTTAGAAAAAGCCTTGCAAACTTTAAAATTAGATAATATTACAATAGAGAAAGACTATATGGGATTGCGTTCTGGCTCTTTTGACTATATGCCTTTAGTGGGGAGACTTGTGATGTCTCAAGAAACACTCAAAAATACTGCTATAAGATTTAAAACAAAAAAACCAGATTTTCAAGCTTATGATTACTATCCAAATCTCACTATGATAAATGGAAGTGGAGGGTATGGTTTTGTTTTAGCCCCCTACTTAGCAAAAAATTTAAGAGAGTATATCTTGCAAGGTAAAGTGATAAGTGATAGAATTAGCCCTGCAAGATTTTTTGCACGCTATGCGAAAAAATTATAAACTATAAGGAAAATTATGAGTAAACTAACTATATGGCACAACCCAAGATGTTCAAAATCTCGTGAAGCACTGAATCTTTTAGAAGAGAGTGGAAAAGAATTTGAAATAGTAAAGTATTTGGATGAGAATCCATCAAGAGAAACTTTAGAAGCCGTTTTAAAAAAGATGTCCCTTCGTCCTAGAGAAATCATGCGAACAAAAGAGGCAATCTACAAAGAACTTGATTTGAAAAATGAGGATGATGATACAAAACTCATTGAGGCAATGCTAACTAATCCAAAGCTTATAGAACGACCTATCATCATAAAAGATGATAGTGCAATTATTGCTCGACCACCCTCACTTACAACTGAGTTTATTTAGTTATGATAGTAGCGATTCAAATCATATAAACCTGATTTGATTGGCTCTGTTTGATTGAAATAGTTTTGGAACCAGTCATATGTTGTCCAAAACTTTTTATTTTCTCTTCCTATCCAGTACTTTTGCAATCTTTTTTTATAATACGCATCTCCATTAAAGTTTTGAAGAATGTCAAAAAAATCTGCAAGGTCCTGAGTATGTACAACTAAAAAAGCATTAGGATAAGAACCGACAGAACCTTCAATAAAATCTAATGTATCTAAATGAGGATTTAGCATACTCTCTTCACTAAAAAGTGAGTTGACATTATCATGCCATCTGTTAATCACAAGAGTAAAAACTCTGCTTGTTTTGTTTTTTAAAATAACCCTTACTCTCAGAGTATTGACATCATGGTCGGTTACAAACTGAATAAAACTTGTTCCTGGTGCTGTGAGGGATTTTGCTGCTTGCTTTATTTCACCTATTGTTTGAAATTTGGATGGCATATGTGGAGGGATTTGATACTCATTATAATAATTCAAAGTATCAAAATGTATGTGAGTGCTTTTTAAAATATGCTGTTTGACAAGATTTTCTATAAATTCACTTTTTGGATATTTTGTTTTATATTTAATTTTCTGCGTATTTTTAGAGATACTAAATTTTTCTAAATCTTGTACATCATCATCTTGTAAATACCATGATTTAAACATTTGTAAACGTCTATTTTTTGGCATAAAACTGAGAAAATTCAACTCCCCTTCGATACGTAAAAAGTCCATGTATCTTCGTATATTTGTTTGATGAGAGACATTACCAAAGACATCATATCCTGCAACTAATGAGTAATATATTCTTTCAAATTGTGGGTAATCGATAACCCACATAGTTCTGGGAAGTCTTCCCACAACACCTTTATGTACTGAAGCACTATCAAAATGTCTATAGATAGTTAAGAGAGGAGTGTCAAGATTATTATTACCTTTCCATATTGCTTCATAGCCTTGACCTTGAGGAAATTCCTGACGGATTAAAGCTTCTTTATCTTTAAAAAAGTTTGCTGATTTATGTCTGTACTTATCACTAAAAGTAGCCAATAAATCTTGTGTTGTTGTTGCAATCGGCATAGCAAGATTGGATGACTGATGAAGTAGAAATTCTGGGTGAAGTACAGAAATATCAAAATTTGGATCTTGAAACATTACCCAAAAGTGATCATGAATCACATTGAGTGCAATTTGTCCACGACAAACAGGACCACGGATAAAAGTCATAACAGTAAATTGGGCATTATCAAGTAAAAATTGATAGCGAATTTTTGGAGGAATTTGCGAAAAAACAAGAAAAGGATTTGTATTGTTTTTTATTTTATAGCCTATGACATGTGGTTTTTGTAGCCACTTTTCTTGAATAAAAAGTTCTTTAAATCTTTCTAATTTTGTATCATTAAACTCAAGAAGCATGTGGGTTTTGTGGACTATTGTACTATGAATCTTTTGGAGTCTATAGTAAAATTTATCTATGTTTGGGTTATCAAAAGGACGGACAGAAGCTATTTCATCAATGGCTTGTGGGGCTGCTGTACGCGAGCGAACCAATCTAAAAAATTCCCTATTTCTTGTTGTTGTAAAATGCCAGTGTGCTAAAAAAAGATGCTCGTAAAGATAGCGTGCAGTCATGATGTGTTTTGCATCGTTTATATTGAAAAATTGTTCCCATTTTTTGATTTGGATTTGTGCTAATTTACTTGGACTTGTAAGTTTTTTTTGTTCTTTTAGCGTTGGTCCTTTTGCACCTTGTGCGAGCCATTGTGTAAGTGTATTATACTCTTTGTCTTTAACTGCTGGCATACCATATGGCATGCCATGATTTGGCTTTTCTTTGAGATATTCACCCATTTCTTGTAAATTTTTGGGACAAATGAGCTTATCTGTTTCTGGTCTATATGAGCCTATTATTTTAGGATGTGATTTTTTATCATGTAACATATGTATCATGATAGAACTATTATAACTTGTATTTGTGTCAAAATTCTTTGTTAAAGAGAAAAAACTTTTTTGATGCCACTCTTGTGTATTTTTAGCATCTATAAAAAGTCGTGTTGGTGTCATCGCCTTTAAACGGAGGGCATTGTAAACTTTTAACTTACTTGCACCGCGATCAATACCTTCAAAAGAGCTATATTTTGCTTGACATGGAGAGTTGTAGCAAGAGTGACATGGGACACAGCGTTTGTCTAAAATAGGTTTTACATCTCTAAGGTAACTGACTTGTTTAGCTGTTTTTTCAATATGAACAGGAGAGGGAAGTGGGGCGGAACATCCAAAAAAGAGGATGCTTATGAATAGACTGAGAAATATTGTAAGAGTCTTAAACATGCGCTTGCCTAGCTTTTAAAAATTTTGATTTTTGATTTTTTAACAAAGTAGGCTTCATCACAAAACTCTAGCATAGGATAATCCCCTTTTGAATTTCCAAAAGAGAGCGTATGTGTAGGTTTTTCTCCTGCTAAGTACTCTTGAATACGTTTTGTTTTTTCTTCAAAATTACAAACAGCTCCATCAAATTCGCCTTGTAGTTTTTGAGTATTTCGTACTGTTTTTGTAGCTAAAAACCCATCATATCCAAGATATTCTGTAATGGCTGGTAAATAAACATCAGGTGAAGCACTTACTAAGATTACTTTATATCCCTCTTCTTTTTTCGCATCGACAATCTCACGAACAGGTTTGTTCCATGGGATTTTACGGACAAAAGCATCTAAGTTTTGTGCTGTTTCATAGTCTGTGAAAAACATTTTAAATGTTTTGCGCTTGACTTGTTCCTTCGAAATTTTTCCAAAAATATAGCCCAATCCAATTTTACTTAATCCCAAAGCATTTTTTAAAACAAGTGCAAGTGTCAAATGGTGAAAAATAAAAATATGGTAGCTATCTCGAAGGGTAAGTGTCCCATCGAGATCGGTGAAGATTATCTTTTGATTAGTCAAAATGCAATATATCTTTTGCTTGAATCATATCTTTATCGCCACGTCCTGAGATATTGACAATAATGAGTTTATCTTTTATATCTGGTAGTTTTTTTAGATAAGCAACTGCATGAGATGATTCAAATGCAGGAATAATCCCCTCTTTACGAGAGAGCCATACAAATGCATCAAGTGCTTCTTGGTCTGTGATGTTGTCATAACTTACACTTTTATTGTCTTTATGAAAGGCATGTTCTGGTCCTATTCCTGGGTAATCAAGCCCAGCAGAAATAGAGTGTGCTTCTAAAATCTGTCCATCTTCATCTTGAAGAAGATAAGACATCTGACCATGTAAAACACCTGGACGGCCTTTGTCAAGAGAACAACCATGTTTGTCTGTTTCAACTCCGAGTCCACCCGCTTCAATGCCGATACACTCAACAGATTCATCTTCTAAAAAGTGTTGGAACATTCCTATTGCATTACTCCCTCCACCGATACAAGCGATGACATGGTCGGGAAGTCTATCTTCTTTTTCTAAGATTTGTGCGCGTGCTTCCCAACCAATAATAGCTTGAAAATCTCGTACCATCATAGGGTAGGGGTGTGGACCTGCGACTGTCCCGATGATATAAAATGTATCACGAGCATTGGTTACCCAATGGCGAATAGCATCATTCATAGCATCTTTGAGTGTTCTACTCCCACTCTCAACAGAGTTTACCTTTGCCCCAAGGAGTTTCATACGAAAGACATTTAACTCTTGACGTTCTACATCTTTAGCCCCCATAAAAACTTCACATTCTAAACCAAGAAGTGCTGCAATAGTAGCGGTAGCCACACCATGTTGTCCTGCACCCGTTTCAGCGATTACTTTTTTATAGCCAAGGCGTTTAGCCATGAGTCCTTGAGCAATGACATTGTTTACTTTATGCGCCCCTGTATGGTTTAAATCCTCACGTTTGAAGTAGATTTTTGCACCAAGTTCTTCAGATATATTTTTTGCATAGTAGAGTGGACTAGGGCGACCGACATAATCTTTAAGATAGTAGTGTACCTCTTCCCAAAAATCTTTATCAAAACGAATTTTGTCATACTCGTCTTTAAGTTGAAGTAGTGCTGGCATCAATGTCTCTGGAACATAACGCCCACCAAAGATACCGAAGTGTCCATTTTCATCAGGGTCAAATTTACTTGGTTTTGGAATATACATTAATCAACCTCTATAAGTGAATATACTTCTGTTTTCTCTTCTAACTTTTCAATCCCATCTAAAAAAGTAAGTCCTATAATGAAACAACACTCAACACATTCTGCTCCTGTTTGATTGACAAGTGTTGCCGCTGCATTTGCTGTGCCGCCTGTAGCTATGAGGTCATCTATGATAAGGACCTTAGCCCCTTTTTCTTCACCAAATGCATCTATGTGAACTTCTATCTCATCTACTCCATACTCTAAAGCATATTTCTCGCTTATAGTTGTGTAAGGAAGTTTACCTTTTTTACGAATAGGAACAAAGCCTAGACCGAGCATTTGTGCTAAAGCTGCTCCAAATATAAAACCTCGAGCATCTATCCCTGCTATGTAGTCAAGATTGTAAGATTTATATCTATCATGGAGATGTTGCATCAAAATTCCATAGGCTTTTTTGTCATTTAAAAGTGTGGTTATATCTTTAAAGACAATTCCTTCTTTTGGAAAATCTTTTATATCTCGTATGGAGTTTTCAATTATTTTTCTATCATCATTGCTAAGTGTCATCTTTTTTCCTTCTATAGTAGTGCATCTATACGACTTTCAAGCGCTTTGATTTTGCCATTGAGTCTGTCTGTTTCTTGTCTGTGTTTTGAGTTACGTCCCTTGAGTACTTTCAGTTCATTTCTTAGTTTTGTGAGTTCATCACTTAAAATATCAACATTTCCTAAAGCACGTTGGAGTTGGATTTGGTACTTTCGGATGAGAATCTCAGCTTCTTGCAACGTGAGTTTCATAAGTTCATTACTTCTTTGTTCTTTATTGGTAATACTTTTAAAATAGTACATCTTCACAAATAAATAGATAGCTATAATAGAAAGTATAGTCAGTAATGACCATTCCCAAAACATATGTTATCCCTCTATTTTTTCTACTCGACCACAGTGACGACCACCGTCAAAACTACTTGCAAGCCAAGCATCTACAATAGACTCAGCAACACCTTTTCCAACGATGCGTTCACCAAAACATAAGATATTTGCATCATTATGTCCACGAGCCACTGTCGCAGTATAAGCATCATGGCAAAGCGCTGCACGAATGCCTACATGACGGTTTGCAGCCATACTCATACCTATACCAGACCCACAAATCAAGACACCTTGTGTTCCACTATCTTCTAAAACAGAAGTAGCTACCTTGTGCGCATAGTCAGGATAATCTACACGAGTTGTGTCAAAAGGCCCTAAGTCTATTACTTCATGCCCTTTTGTCTTTAAAAGTTCGACTGTATAGTTTTTAAGTTCAATGCCTGCATGGTCAGTTCCGATGTAAAATTTCATTTTTTTCCTTTATGATATAAGTAAGTTAAGTATGGTTTGTACGGGTAAAAACAAGAGATACTCTTTGAGTGGTGTCATAATAATAATTACGACAATAATCATACCATATCTCTCATTTTTATAAAAGAATTCTGCGATAGAATTTATCTTGTATTTGAGAGCTAAATGCATTAAAAAATGAGCACCATCAAATTGTGGTACTGGGAGAAGGTTAAAAACTCCAAGGACGACATTAATGATTAGAAGTTGAAACACTAAAAGATAGATGAAAATATATAGCATACTATCTGCACTTGTTGGTTGTGCCATAGCAACAACACCAATAGAAGCAAATGCTGCTAAGGTAAAGTTATAAACTATTCCTGCCAAATCAACTTGCATTGCTGCATTGTATCCGCCTTTATGTATGACGGTTGCTGTGTTGATAGGAACAGGTTTTGCCCAACCAAACAAAAAGCCACTACTCGCACCTAAAAGCATAGGGATAAAATACATACTCAAAGGCACTATAATTGTTCCCACTAAATCAACATGAGAGAGTGGATTGATGGTAAGTCTGCCAGCATTTTTAGCAGTCATATCTCCATACATATAAGCAACCCAACCGTGCATGATTTCATGCCCGATAACGGCAATAGCAAGTGCTAAAACAGAAGCAAAAATTTTCAGTATATCAAGAGATTCCATGGTAATCTTTATCTGTTCTTATGCGTTCTTCTCTTGCCTTGTCGATATAAGGTGAAGCTTCTAAGTCTGTAGGTGTTTTCCCCATTCTATCCCATCTGATTTCCCAGTTTTTATCGATAGAAAAGTAGATAAACCAAGGAGTTCCTTCAATGTTGTCGTAAGGGACAGAACCCCAAAAACGGCTATCGTTTGAGTGGTCACGGTTATCTCCCATCATAAAGTAGTGGTCTTTTTCCACTTTTACTGGATTAAAATAAAAAAGTTGAAGTGGGTAGCGACCATTATTGACAATTTTGTCATCATGGTGAATTCCTGGATGTTTTTTCATATAAGGATTTTTAACCCATAGTTTACCATCTAAGATAGCAATATCAAAGTTTTTATAATGTTCTTTAATCCACTCATTTCCCTCTTTAAAGTGAACAAATAAGTTCTTTTTTGCAACAAAAAGTTCATCCCCTGGTAAAGCAACACAGCGTTTTACAAAATGCTGTTTGATATTTCCTGGATAGCGAAAGATAACGATATCTCCGCGTTTTGGAGTGTCTCCATCTAACAAACGGAGTTTATCACTCCATGGCATGATAGAAACTTCTAAAAAAGGAATGTGTGGCATAGAAATACCATATGCAAATTTTTTCGCAAAAAGATGATCGCCTACGAGGAGAGAGTCTTTCATACTGCCACTCGGAATTCTAAAAGCCTGTGCTATAAAAAAGATAACAAAAAGAACAATAACAACAGTTCCTGTCCATGAGTTGGAAAATTTATAGAGTTTTTTTAAATTTTCTAGCATTAATTTTTATCCATTGTATTGAGCTGTGCTGCTTTGAGTGTGTTACTTAAAAGCATTGCAATCGTCATAGGACCAACACCCCCTGGGCTTGGCGTAATGTAAGAGCTTTTTTTACTCACATTTTCAAAGTCGACATCTCCAACAAGTTTGCCCTCTGGTGTACGACTTACTCCAATGTCTACGATAACAACATCATCTTTCACCATATCTTCTGTGATAAGATTAATCACACCAACCCCTACAAAAATCATATCTGCATTAAGTGTGTGTTTTTTCAAGTCATCAGTATGTATGTGACATACCTCAACAGTTGCTTCTGCATTTAAAAGGAGGGCTGCCATAGGTTTTCCAACGATGTTAGAAGCCCCGACGATGACACAGTTTTTTCCCTTTACATTGATGTCGTATTCTGCCAAAAGTTCCATGACACCAAGAGGAGTACAAGGCACAAAACCATCAAGGTTTGTTACTAAACGACCTACATTAAAGGGGTGAAAACCATCTACATCTTTTGCTGGGTCTACCAACTCTAAAATTTTTGTAGTGTCAATTTGAGGAGGGAGGGGAAGTTGCACCAAAATACCATCAATATTTGGATTTTTATTCATCATAGAGATTGTATTTTCAATGGCATCTTGCGAGATATCCTCTGGCATTTCGTGACTTACAGAGTAAAATCCAACTCTATCACACGCTTTCTTTTTCATGTTTACATAAGCAGAACTTGCAGGGTCTTGTCCTACAAGAATAACTGCTAAACCAGGAGTACGAGAAGTCTCCTCTTTAAGTACAGCAACACCTTGCTTTACTTTTCCTTCTATTTTTTGTGAAAGTGCTTTACCATCAAGAATCTGCATACGAACCTCTACTTAAATTATTTTTGTTATTATAGCAAGTTATTGTAAAGATAATGGTAGTTGTACAACAAAGCAAGCCCCATTCCCTTTATTTGAGACACTCAATTTTCCTTGCATATTTGTTTCAATAATTGTTTTTGCCATATACAAACCAATACCTGTTCCTATATCTTTTGATTTGGTAGAAAAATAGGAGTCAAAGATATTGTCTATAAATGCAGGTGAAATACCTCCAGCATTATCAGCAATGTTTACATAAGCATTATGAGTATCTGTAGTAATAGTAATAGTAATGATTTGGTTCTCAATTTGATTTTCTAAAAAGGCATCTTTTGCATTGTTAAGGATGTTTAAAAATACTTGAAAAATATCACTTTTAATCGTATGTACGATAGCATTGGCATCTTTATGTAGTTCTATGCTAATACGATAAAATTTAAAAGTTGCTTCTGTTATATGAATAACCGTTGTCAGAGCATCATCAAGTGCATATGTCTCTTTTTCTTGATTTCTTTGGTAATACATTCTAAAATTATTAATCGTGTCTGAAAGATAGGCAATATTTGTATCTATTTGCTCATGAAACTTGTCAAAATCTTCATCTTTTAAGGTACTTAATTTTTGTTTAAAGTAGATATCTTGATTGATAAGTCCTATGGTGTTGAGTGGTTGGCGCCATTGATGGGCAATCTGTTCCATCATTTCACCCATAGAGGCGAGTTTGGATTGTTCTATGAGTAATCTATCTTTCGCTCTTTCTTTGATGAGCGCTTCTTGGACTTGTTTTTCTAAAATGTGTGTATATTCATCTTGATACTGTTTAAATCTAAAAGCAAGTGCAATAGCAAGAAAGACTAAATCTACAACAGAACCAATTTGCTGTCCATACTTCATAATGGTAAAGCCATGGAGAAGATTGAATTTACTTAAAGCAAAAAGAGCAGTTGCTATGAGAAAAAACCCCCATCCTATAACAAAAAATCGTATGTTCGCATAGCCTTGTCTCATAACCAAAATACCACCTAAAAAAAGAGCCATTGGCGAGACGACACCTAAAATAGCTCCCCCAATAATGGTATATTTATAAGGAAAAAGAACAGAGGCTAAGAGTCCTACAATGGCGATATATTTGAGAGGGTTTAAAATAACACTATTGTACCTTGAAATACGGATGGATGATTGCAAGAGTGATTGACTAAATATAATGAGCATCACAGTTGAACTATAAATAAGAAATGCAGTTCCTTTAGCAATCATCCAGTAACTATCTGTCCAAAAATAGTAAGCGCCTAAGCCATCATAAGAGAGTTGCCATAAAGCATAAGAGATGATAAATGTGATATATAGTAAATAAATTTTTTCTCTTGTGTAAATAAAGGTAATAGTACTATATAAAATTAGAATCGCTAAAATTCCATAATAGAGTCCAGAAAGTGTTTGATTGAAATGAATTGCTCTCACAAGTGTTTTTGTAGACATTATATTAAGAGGTACAAGCATAGAACCAGAGGTTTTAACTCTTATATATACAGTATATAATGTATGGCATTTATTCGGTAAAGAAAAAAGAATTCTATTGGATTTTATATCTTTATGCGACTGTGCTACGAGATTACCATTTTTCTTATGAAATAAAAGTTTATTCTCTGTGTCAAAGGTATAGACATCAACATAATTTAAAAGAGGATAGTTAATGTCTAACCACCATTGTGAACCATCAACAGCAGTATCGAATGTAAATTGAAATTTAAACCAATGGGTTGCTTGTAAAAACCCAAAGCTAAGAATCTCTTTTGTGTAGGGTGTAAAAGTTTTTTTTCGTACTTCTGAGAGTGTTAAACTATCGCTTGTATCGACAAAGTAGCTTGTTTGTTTTCCTAAAGAGTAAGGAGTTTTTGATTGCTTGATAAGCAGAGTCTCTTGTGCAAATAAAAAAGAAGAAAAGAAGAAGAAAAATATGAAAATTATCTTGTGCATTTAAAGCCTATAAATGTAATTTTAGATATTATACTATTATAATTATAAAAGGTTTCTTCTCATGCAATATTTGTTTTTGTTACTGTTTCCTTTTGTACTTTTTGGAAGAAGTGATTTCATTACGCCCTTAGAGTATGCTTCGCAGTTTTATAAAAATCCTCGTGGGATAGGGTGTCAATTATGTCATGGTGAACATGGTGAAGGCAAGTTGATTGCACGCTATAAACACAAAGGAAAGCAACGTAGCTTTACTGCACCTCGTATAGATAACATCAGTTTATCTGCATTTTTTGAAGCCTTAAACTCACGAAAAGATGGAATGCCTCGTTACTATTTAACAGAAAAAGAGATAGCAGCCCTTTACTTATACCTTCATCCTCAATACAAAAAGAGAAAAAATGCTCGAAAAAATTGAACAAACCTATAAAAAACGCGACTTAAAAGCCCTTAATGCTTTCGCAAAACCAAAGTTTCGAGAGATTAACAAACGCAATGATTTTAAATCTGTGCTGATGCTCTCTTGTCATAAACTTGAACACCTTAAAAAGATAGCCACACTTGAAGCTGATTGTATTATGCTGAATCTTGAAGATGGGGTGAGTAAAGAAGAGAAACCTTTTGCGCTTGTTTTATGTGCTTTTTTCTTGACACAACATACCAAAAGTGATAAAAAGCTTGTCGTACGTGTCAACAGCCTTGATGAAGGGGGATTTGAGGAGATTACTTATCTGAACCAGTTTATGCCAGACGCTATCCGAGTACCGAAGATTAAAACAAAAGAAGAAGTAAATGCTGTTTTACATTTGCTCAACGATGAGATAGAACTTCATCTCTCTATAGAAACAGCTGATGCTTGGAAAAATCTCTCTACATTGGCACTAGGAAAGCGAGTGACGGTGTTTCATCTTGGTATATTAGATTTGTTTGCAGATATGCAACTCTCCCAATCACTTATAGATATTCACAACCCAACATTGCATTATATGCTTTCGCATTTTCTCATCACGACACTCTCTCTTGGTGTGAAACCTGTCTCCTTTATATTTCAAGAGTATAAAGATATGGAGACATTTCAAGCATGGCTCACCCTTGAAAAAAGTATGGGTTTTAGTGCGAAAGGATGTATCTCTCCTGCACAGGTAAAACTTGTCAACACAATGTTTGTTGATACAGAAAAAGAACGTACACGAGCAAAGCATATCATAAAGCTTTTTGAAATGCACCAATCAGAGGGGATAAGTGGGTTTGTAGATGAAGAGTATGGTTTTATAGATGAACCTATCTATAAAGGTGCCTTGAGTTTGCTAAAAAAAGATATAATTTGAAAAAATAGGTAACATAAATGAAACATATCATGATAACTTCTTTGTTGATTCTAGGAACACTCTTTTTGAGTGCTTGTGGAGAAAATAGCCATCAAAAGCCTTATATTATGGGTGGACATCAAGGTACAAATGTAAATTCTATTGCTTTTAAAGCAAAAGATAATGCACTGGGAAGAAAAAATAAAATAGAACTTGCAAAAATTCAAGCAGAATCAAAACTCGCTGTCGCGAAGATAGAGTCAAAAAAAGCTATCAGCATCGCACAAATCAAAGGGCAAACGCAACAAGTTGTGAGTCAAATGGATAAACAAACAAAAGAAAAACAGAGTGATAATAATCTTTATATTGCTATTGGACTGATTGGTGTTCTTCTTTTAGGTATTTTCTTATGGTACCAACATAAACGTAAGAGCTTAGAAGTCAAAGCACAGTTAGAGGAACATAGACGCAATCATGAACTTGAACTTAAAGAAAAAGAACTTAAAGAACAAAGAATTCAAAAAATCTTAGAACTTGCAGCAAGTGGAAAACTCGACCCTGAAGTGCAACAAGAGGTGCTGCACTCCTTGACAAGACCAGAGAGTAAGATTATCGAGTTAAATTAATTTAACTCAGGTTTTGGAGTTTTTTGTGTTGACTCTGGTAATAAAGGAAGATTTAAAAGTGGTTTTCTGCCTGTAAGAGCATGTAAAAATGTCTCAATACTTTTCGTTTGTTCCTCGTTGATTTTCACCCCAAGTTGGATTCTTCCCATTTCTTGAATGGCTGTTTTTAGATTCCAGATTTTTCCATTATGAAAATAAGGGGCTGTTTGTGCGATGTTTCTTAGAGTAGGTACTTTTACCAAACCGTTTTTATCACCCTTGAAATCACCAACATTCATATATTTGTAAGTTCCAGTAATGTTGATTGCATTCATGCTTCCACCAAGTCCAACACCTGTATGACAACTTGCACAACCGAGGGTAATGAAAGTTTTGAGACCTTTCTTTTGCGCTTGAGAAAGCGCGTTATCTTGTCCATTTAAAAAGTCATCATAAGGAGCAGGTGTTACAAGTGTTCTCTCAAACAAGCCAATAGTATCGGTTACTTTTTCAAAGGATATTTTGACATCTTTTCCATAAGCTTTTTGAAATGAATTTACATAAGCAGGCATAGATGTGACGACATTTACAACATGAGTTTTTGTCGCTGCCATTTCAGGATGTGCTTGAATAGGACCTTGTGCTTGCTTTTCCAAATCTTTTGCACGACCATCCCAAAATTGAGAGTCATTAAAAACTGCATTGTAAACAGTCGGTGCATTCAAATGATGTGGATTTTGTGTCCATTTATGTCCTATGGATGCTTCCAGACCATCATCGCCACCTTCAGATAAATTATGACATGTGTTACAGCTGATAAGTTCACTTTTAGAAAGGCGAGGGTCAAAGTAGAGCTTTTTTCCTAATGCTATTTTTTCTTTTGTAAGCGGATTTTTTGGATTGTCTATGAGCTTTAAAAGTGCTGTTTGTGATGCTGGAATAGGGGATAAACCTGCATTCTTTGCATCCTCTCGTAAAGAACTTGCTGTTAATAACGAAGTAGCCAATGTTATGCTTAATAATATTTTCATTTTTATTCCTTATAAAATATATTAAAAGATAAAAATTATCTTTTGTTGAGTGAAATTATAACAGTTGATTCTTAAAAGAAAATAATTATCGTTTAGCTAAATGAAAGATATGGCTGATTTTATAGCATTGAGATAGCTCAATGTTTTTGCTTTGCCTTGATACGCGATGTCAAATGCTGTACCGTGATCAACAGATGTTCGAATGATGGGTAAGTTGAGTGAAATGTTTACACTCTCATCGAAGTAGAGGGCTTTGAGCGGTGCTAAACCTTGGTCGTGATACATTGCCACATAGTAGTGAAAACCTTTTCTAAAGTGTGGAGTAAAGGCAACATCAGGCACAATAGGACCGATAAACTGCTCGAAGCCTATCTTTTTGTTTGCACTTTTGATGGCTTTTGTGATGATAAGTTCTTCTTGTCCTAAAACACCATTATCTCCTGCATGGGGATTTAAACCTAAAACAGCAATTTTTTCTTCATGTATATCTTGATGTAAATCGAGAAAAAATTGTTTGAGTTTTTTGTATTGTATCGAAGGGGCAACTTGAGACAGAGGGATATGTTCGGTAAAAAGAGCCACAAACATCTCTGGGCATCCAAGCATCATAATCGCTTCTTGTTGGAAATGTTTCCGAAGTAAATCAGTATGCCCTTTGTACTCTAAGCCTGCCAACATCCATGCTTCTTTATGTATAGGCATAGTCACAACTGCATCCGTTTTTTTTGCTTCACAGAGTTGTATCGCTCCCATAAAAGAATCATAGGAGTATATTCCTGCATCTTTACTAACAATGCCTACCTTTATTTCAAAATCTGTTCCTACCGAATATATCTGAAAATCTTTTGGAATTTCAACTTTTAAAAGTGTTGTCGCTGCTTTGAGCATTGTTTCACTTATGCAGTAAATAGGTTCGCAGATTTTACAAACTTCTGTATGGGATTTGAGGGCTATTTCTATGCCAACTCCATTGAGGTCTCCGACACTGATGGCTATGCGAGGTTTTTTCATCGTGAGGTTAACTTTTTCATCTCTTTTACAGCATCTTTAAGACCTGTAAAAACACTTCGAGCAATGATACTTTGCCCGATGTTCAACTCTATAATCTCTTCGATTTTCATCATTTCATGCACATTGTGGTAGTTGAGTCCATGTCCTGCTGCAACTTCAAGACCGAGTTTGTTAGCATGTTGTGCGGAGAGTTTTATGTTTTCTAAGGACTCTTCAAGTAAAGTAGAGAGCTTATATCTAGGAAGTTCTAACTCTTGTACGGAGTGTTTTGAAAAGGGAAGGGCAGAGTGGAGCATGTTAAAAAGATTGGCAAAGCTTCCCGTATGAAGTTCTACCATTTCTGCACCTAGTTCTTTAGACTTTTCCATGGCTTTTATGCTTGGGTCAACAAAAAGTGAAACGGGGATAATGGCATCATGGAGTTGTTCTATAGCAAATGCAACATCTTCTTCGTGATTAAAAACATCTAATCCCCCTTCTGTGGTTACCTCTTCACGTTGTTCTGGGACAAGGGTTGCACGCTGTGGTGCGAGGTCACTCACAATATTTAAAATATCACGGTTGATGGAACATTCAAGGTTAACGGGAACTTTTGAGTGTTTTAAAATATTTTCTACATCCACATCTTGAATATGGCGTCTATCTTCACGTAAATGAATCGTGATTTGGTCTGCACCACTTTGACAAGCGATAAAAAGTGCTTCTAAAATATCGGGGTCATTTACTTGTCTTGCTTCACGAAGTACGGCAACATGGTCTATGTTTACACCCAGTTTCATCATGAGTTTTTCTCCCTAATTGTATTTACAAAGTCTATATATTCTGTTTCTAATGTTTCATGTGCGATGACAGAACCAACATGAACTTCTACTGTAGTAGTTTGTGCATAAGGCGCATTTTCAAAAACTTTTTCCATCTTTTCATTAATAAAAATTGGAATAATTGTCAGTTTGTTTGCTTTGGCAATCTTAGCAGCACCGGCTTGGAGTTTAGTAATCCCTTCACCACCAAAACGTTCTCCTTCTGGAAACATATAAAGGTTCATAGTATTTACTTTTTGGAATGTTTTTCTAATAGTTTTAAAAAAGCTTATCAAGCCTTTTTTACTCTCTAAATCTACACTAATGCAACCACTGTACTCAAAGAATTTTCCATAGATAGGAGATTCAAAAAGCTCTTGTTTTGCTATCCAAGTTCCATTTTTTTCAAAGCGTGCAAAAACATTTTCCATAACTATGATATCGAGTAAAGAGCGATGATTCATGATATACAAAACTTTGTTCTCTTGAGGAAGTTCGCCTATGAGTTTTACTTCTATATTTAAAAAATCTAGGACTTTGTTAGAGTAAGATTGTCTATCTTTTGAGAGTTGTTCATAAGCAGGTTTTAGTGTAATAAATGGATGAAAAAAAGTTTTTTTGAAAATAGTTATATATTTGTATCCAAGTTCAATCATGAACATAAATTTACCGAGATTTTTGAGCATACATCACCTTTATAATTAAAAGGTGATTATAGCTAAAATAGATTAACTATTTTTCTTTAAACTCATTTCTGTTTCCATGATTTTAATCTCATCGTGTGCAAAAATACGTATATTTTTATCGATTTTAAGGTTTGTATCTTTTGTTTTATCTGGGTACTCATAAGCACTTAGTATGTGTTTTATACAGTTTAAGCGAGCTTTTTTCTTGTTATCTGAACGGATGATAGTCCACGGAGCATGGTCTGTGTGAGAAGCTAAGAGCATAGAGTATTTGGCTATGGTGTATTTGTCCCAAAGTCCTTGTGATTTTTCATCAACAGGAGAGAGTTTGTACTGCTTGAGAGGGTCGGTTCTGCGTTTATCAAAACGTTTTTTTTGTTCCTCTTTGGAGACAGAAAAATAAAATTTAAAAATTTTAATGTTTGAATTGATAAGCATTTTTTCAAATTCTGGTACTTCATGTAAAAACTCTTTATGTTCTTCTTGCGAACAAAAATCCATCACAGGTTCTACACCTGCACGATTGTACCAACTTCTATCGAAAAGAACTATTTCACCTGCTGAGGGAAGGTGTTGTGTGTATCTTTGAAAGTACCATTGTGATTTTTCTGTATCGCTTGGTTTGTCAAGAGCAACCACTCTTGCACCACGAGGGTTGAGATGTTCTGTAATGCGCTTAATCGTACCACCTTTACCAGCAGCATCACGACCTTCAAAAATCATCAACACTTTTTGTCCTGTAGCTTTGATGTGATTTTGCATTTTAAGCAGTTCTATTTGGAGGGTTTTGAGTTCTTTTTCATACTCCAAAACCTCATCTTTTACCCAAATAGAAGTTCTATTTTTTTTCTTGTCTTTATTGCGTTTTTCGGTGTTACCTTTTCGTCTGTCTTCATGCACTAAATCTTTTAAAGTAGATTTATCTTGAAGTTCATCTTCTATCATTACTCGTTTTGATCCCATAAAATATCCTAGTATTTGTATGGAATCATTATAAATCAACTCCTATTAAAAGAGTTTGAAATGAGTTGATTTAGCTCTTTTACTTCAGAAGTATTTGCAAAACAGCTTGTATCTCCACAAATAAGATAAGAATTATCTTCAGTTGTTTTATGTAAAGTAAATGGATACGCGATATTTTCTAGTTCTTGAGAGAAGTTTTTCAAATTATCATGATTTGTTTTGATGACTCGATCACCTTTGAGATAACGAAAAACTTGTGTAAGCATATACGGAGAATAAATTGGCTTACGACCGAGTTCATATGAGTTGTATTCCATCGTTTTAAAAGCAAAATGTGTATACTTTTCATCTTCAAGGAGAGTACCAAGTGTTAGAAGCGAGTCGATGATGATACTCACAGAAGAGGTGTAAGTATTGTCTGAAATCTCTGCTTTTGTTGTGAATTCGCCTGCACTAAAGTACCACACTCCATTGCTATAAAACTCTTCTAACGCTTTGTTCACAAATCTTTGGGCATGAATGAGATAGATTTCATTTTGTGTGTATTTGTATGCTGATAAAAGTGCTTGTGATAAAAAGGCATAATCCTCTAAAAAGGCTTTTACTTTAGGTGTTTTATGGATGAGAGTAGTATGGTAGAGGACATTATCAACAAACATAGTATCTAAAAGTGCTTGCAGACTTTGTATCGCTTTTTCTTGATAGCTATTGTCGATTGCACTGAGTTTAAAAAGAGAATGAATCATCATACTTGACCATGAAGTTTGTACCTTTTTATCTATGAAAGGGTAGACTCGAGTGCGACGTAACTGCTGTAAAAGTATTTTTACATCACTAAACCACTCTGGTATGACTCCATCTTTAAAATGGATAATATTTTTGCCTTCAAAGTTTCCGAAGGGTGTCACATCCATTGCTTGACACATCGCTTGACTATTTTCATAGCCATTTTCTTCTAGTAGAGTATATACCTCTTCATAAGTGTAAACAAAGTAAGTTCCCTCAAAACCTTCACTATCAGCATCACTTGCACTATAAAAAAGGGCATCTTCACTCATATAGTTGTACCAAAAATCTGCTATTTCTTTGGCTGTTTTAAGGAAGCTTTCATCCTTGTATGTTTTATAGCTTGTAGCATAAACATCACAAAGGAGTGCATTATCATAAAGCATTTTTTCAAAGTGAGGGACAAGCCATTTGTTGTCCGTTGAGTAGCGACAAAAACCACCATCAACTAAATCATACATCCCGCCTTTTTTCATATTTGTAAGCGTATTTGTAAGCATTGCTTTGGCAGAAACATCGTGATACAGTCTGTCTATAACTAAAAGAGTGTTCAGAGTAGATGCATGAGGAAACTTAGGAGCAACAGAAAATCCACCCGTCGTAGTTTGATAATTGCTTTTAGCCTGAAGCATAAAGTTTTTTGAAAATTCTTCTTTTAAAACAGTCGCTTCTTTAGGATGCTCTGTTTTATTTAAAAAGCCTTCTATCTCGTCAGCATTATCAAAAAGTTGTTTATCTGATTGTGCGATTTTAGAAGCGATGAGAGAGGTAAGTTCTTTAAAACCCATTGCATTTGGATTTATCTCGCTTGCAACTGGAGGAATGTATGTCCCTGCAAAAAATGGTTTATTTTGCGGTGTAGAGAAGATAGATGTTGGCCATCCTCCAGCACGACGATTAAGCAACATATGTACCTCTTGGTAATGTTTGTCAATGTCTGGGCGTTCTTCACGGTCTACTTTGATGCAAACAAAATCTTTGTTGAGTATCTCTGCACACTCAGCATCTTCAAAAACTGTTTCTTCCATCACATGACACCAGTGGCAAGAGCTATACCCGATACTGATAAAAATAGCTTTATTTTCTGCTTCAGCTTTAAGAAATGCTTCATCACACCACGGCCACCAATCAACAGGATTGTTTTTGTGTTGCTGTAGGTAAGGACTATCCTCTTTCTCTAATCTATTTGCCATTATATTTCCCTTTGAAAAAGTTGTTATATTTTTTAGTACAAAAAATTATAACAAGTCTAAATAAAATAAAAACTGAACAATTTTTGAGTCAATTATTATCTATTGTACACTTTATACTTTTTCAAAACGCAGAAAAAGTGCTGCGATAAAAAAGCAAATCGCTCCAAGCAGTGTTGTAAGTGTGGCAACATAAAGAGAAAATTGATGAACTTCAGGGGTATAAGCACTATAAAGTGCAGAAATCATAAAAAAGATTGACCCTAAAATATTTATCCATACTATCCACCATGTTATATTGAAAAAAGCTCTAATTTTTGTATCATGATAGATTTCAAGATACCCAAAAAAAGCAGAGGTTAAAAAGAGAATAGAGCCTAAAATATTGGGTACCCAAACCAGTAAGTTCAATGTTTCTATGCTTAAAGTAGAAAATATTGCCATAAATGTGGAAAGATTAAACAGTAGGGTTCCTACAAATTGTGTACTGCTTGAAAGATAGCCCATATTGAGTGGTCGCCAACGCCACCAAAACCAGCGAGAATGTTTATGGTAAAGATGAGGAAGGTGAGAAATATCATAGTTGATAGACTCAAGATACTGTAAATAGGCTGCAGATGTAAAAAAGATGGAACCAGTAAAATAGAGTATGCCTATACTCAATGAAGACAACTCTGTCACAAACCATAGAGAAAAGAAAGACGCAAATGCAAAGAAAAAAGAGCCAATCATAAAAAGGCTTGAAATCCATAAAGAGATGGCTCGTTTGGAGTGGAAGAGTGATTTTCTTAGTTCTCTTGATGTATAACAAATTTTGCCATGTTCAATAGCATGGGCAATAAATGGTCCTAACTTTTTATAGTGCATAACAGTCGTACTCTTTTTTACGAATTATAACGAAAACATTTAACAAAAAGTGCTATGATACAAAAAAAATTGGAGTCTTTACATGTTACATAAACGCACCCATCAAGAAATTATTGCCCAAAAAGAGGATGACCCTGTCTATGGAGGAAGAGGGCTTGCCAATCAAGCTCCAAAATACAATATGCCGAGTGACGAGATGAAACCTCATGATGCTTACCAACTTGTCCATGATGAACTTATGCTCGATGGTAATTCACGTCTCAATCTTGCTACTTTTGTTACCACATGGATAGAACCAGAAGCACAGCAACTCATGAGCGAAACTTTTGATAAAAACATGATAGATAAAGATGAGTACCCACAAACAGCAGAGATTGAGAAACGATGTGCAAACATTATTTCAGACCTTTTTCATGGACATACTGATGATGAAAAAGAGGCTTGTGGCTGTTCTACCATAGGCTCAAGTGAAGCAGCAATGCTTTGTGGTATGGCGATGAAATGGAACTGGCGAAACAAACGCAAAGCAGAAGGAAAAGATACAAGTAAGCCAAATATGGTAGTGAGTAGTGATGTACAGGTGTGTTGGGAGAAGTTTTTTGTCTATTGGGACATAGAGATGCGAGTCGCTCCTATGAGCAAAGAAGATGATTTTTTGTTTCAACCTCATAAAGCGGTAGCGTTATGTGATGAAAATACCATCGGAATTTTAGGAATTTTAGGAACAACCTACACAGGAGAGTATCAGAACATCAAACTCCTTGATAGCTTAATGGAGGAGTATAACCAAAAAACAGGCTATGATATTCCTATCCATGTAGATGCTGCAAGTGGTGGGTTTATTGCTCCTTTTATTGAGCCTGAATTAGAGTGGGATTTTCGCTTAAAATGGGTAAAATCTATCAATGTTTCTGGACATAAGTTTGGGCTTGTGGCTCCAGGGGTAGGTTGGGCGCTTTGGAAAGATTGGTCACTACTCCCCCAAGAGCTTATCTTTCATGTAAATTATCTTGGTGGAGATATGCCAACTTTTGCACTCAATTTTTCTCGCCCAGGTTCACAAGTCATCGCACAGTACTATAATTTTATCCGTTTAGGCTCAGAAGGGTATAGAAAAGTGCATCAAGCATGTTTAGATGTGAGTCTTTTTCTGCAACAAGAGTTGGAAAAAACAGGTATATTTGAAACAATCATTAGTGATATTCGTATGCCACTTCTTGCATTTAGACTCAAAGGAAAACACACCTTTAGTGTCTATCAAATCTCTGATAAACTCCGTTATCATGGTTGGCAAGTCCCTGCTTATACCCTAGCTGAGAACTGTGAAGATGTTTCCATCCTTAGAATTGTTGTCAAAGAGGGATTTGATTATGACCTTGCTTCTCTTTTACTAAAACATCTTCATGAAGCAGTAGAGATGTTAGAAAAAGAGGAACATACAAAACTTCCATCAGGTAGAAGTACGAAGGTTTGCTAAGATAAAAGCAAGAGAATTTACGATAGCATACTTGTATTATAAATAGTTGAAGGAAATATATCATTGAAAATAGAACTTTCAAAAAGTGAAGTTAAAGCCTACGAAGAGATTATCTTCGATGATAATTTGCTCTTTGAACTCAATGCTATTCCCCAAATGGTGGTCAATAAAGATAGAGTAATTGTACGGGTCAATAAAAAATTTACGAAACTTTTTGGATACAGTAGTGATGAGATTTTAGGCAAACAAACCGCAACACTTACCCCAAGTTTGGAAAAATTTCAAGAGTATGCTCAATATTTTGTACATACAAAAGAGGGAATTATAAAGAGTGAAGAGCTAGAGTACAAAAAAAAGGATGCTACAATCTTTTGGGTAAAACTTGAAGGGAATCCTATTAACAAAAGTGGTCGTGAGCTTTTGATACTCTGGTCGTTTATTGACATAACCAAAGAGGTGTACTACCGTAAAGAGTTAGAACTTCTTGCTTCAACTGACCCCATGACAAAGCTTTATAATCGCCGTTACTTTAGTGAACTTGCCACGACTGTTGTACAACTTGCCAAACGTAGTGGGCTTGTGTACTCTGTCATTATGGTGGATATTGATAAGTTTAAACGCATTAACGATACTTATGGTCACACCATAGGGGACGAAGTCATCATTGCACTATCAAAAGTACTTAAATACAATGGTAGAGAAAGTGATATAGTAAGCCGATGGGGAGGGGAAGAGTTTGTTATTTTACTTCCACAAACTAAACAAAATAGTGCGATGGAAATTGCTGAAAAATTAAGAAAAAATGTAGAAGTATTGCATGTAGTTATAGGAGATGATAAAAAGATTTCTTTTACTATCAGTTTAGGTGTGGCAACTGTACATCTTCAAAATTGTTTTGATGTTGAAGATGTCATTAATAATGCGGACAAGGCACTTTATTTTGCCAAAGAAGGTGGACGTAATAGGGTTGAAGTTTTTACACAATGATGTTTTTATCATCATCTCTATTGTATTCACACTGTAAAGTTGTATGTTCTATATCAAAATTATTATGCAGTTTTTGCTCTAGCACTGCAAGCACACTGTTTGATTTTGAGAGTGAAAGATTATCTTTAAAGTCAAGATGTGCTTCAAAATGAATGCGATGGTCATCAAGTTGCCATATATGGATATGGTGTACTCCTGCTATTGTCTGTTCCTCTTTGATAAGTGCTACAACTTTTTCTATATCAATCTCTTTTGGAGTAAATTGCATCAAAATAGCACTACTCTCTTTGAGTAAAGAAAATGATGCCCAAATAAGATAGAGTGCAATAAGAACAGATATAAGAGGATCAATCCAAAAAATATTAAAATAGTACATCAAAACACCACCAAGTACAACGGCAACTGATGTCATAACATCAGTAAGAAGGTGCAAATAGGCTGCTTTTATGTTTATATTATCATGTGCATCCTCTTTGACAAGAAGAACACTTACACTATTAAGAACAATGCTTACTATACCAAGTGCTATTACCCATAGAGAGTTAATCGCTTCAGGGTGGTAAAACTTGTGGAATGCCTCAACAATAAGAAATATTGCAATGCCAATCAGTACCGAAGCATTAAAGAGTGCTGCTAATATCTCAGCTCGTTTATAGCCAAAGGTTCTATTTTTACTATTGGGTTGCATGGCAAGACGGTTTGCAAAGTAGGCAATAAAAAGTGCAAGTACATCACTAAAGTTATGCATAGCATCACTCAGAAGTGCAAGGGAACCTGAAAAGATTCCACCCACAATCTGTGAGATAGTAATGATAATATTTAAAATAATTGTGATAAAAAGATTTTTACCACTTACCTCATGATGGTGATGTTTACCCATGTTTAACTCTCAAATGTATCAAAAGCAGCTTTTGCATTTCCCATGACAGCACTTGATTGTGCGTGTTTTACTATTTTTACAAGGAAGGCGAGTTCCTCTTTTGTAAGTCCCATTTTTTTGAGCATTTTTGTTTGC
>Ga0256829_1000872_pt1 | contig 26890 bp, 24 predicted proteins | sample 131447metaG_FD_185979 | JGI IMG/M metagenome (GOLD analysis project Ga0256829, IMG submission 185979) | Hydrothermal vent microbial communities from Lau Basin, Pacific Ocean - 131-447 | ecosystem: Environmental > Aquatic > Marine > Hydrothermal vents | place: Pacific Ocean: Lau Basin | collected... | reverse complement strand
TATTGGACATATCTTTTAATTCATCAGGTTTTATAAAGGGTGAAAAAATTTTTCAAGGTGTAAATAAAATCATAGGGAAAGTGAACATAGAAGATTTGCCTATAAAATTTACTGCTGTTGCTACTGATTTAACAGCAAAAAAAGAAGCTTGGTTTCAAAAAGGAGATTTGGCTACTGCCATAAGGGCTTCTGCATCCATACCTACTATCTTAGCGCCAAAAAAGATAAAAACACATTACTTTGTTGACGGCGGTGTTTTAAATCCACTCCCTGTTGCACCGACTATAAGCGATATGACAGAAATCAAAATCTGTGTCAATTTAAATGCTGATATACCGAATATTTACAAAAAGCAAAATATAAAAAAGCAAGAAGAGCAAAAAAATAATATATTTAGTTATTTTGAAAATAAAGTTTCAAAAGACAAAAATAAAAAAGAGGAACTAGGGTATTTTCAGATTATGCAGACTTCTCTAAACTTGATGCAAAATGCACTCACAAGGTACAAAACTGCCGAATATACACCTGATGTTATAATAAATATTCCCATTGACATAGGTGATTTTTATGAATTTTACAAAGCTGAGGAATTTATTGAGATTGGCAAAAAGGCAACCAAAAAAGCACTATCGGAGAAATTCGGTATTTAGTATAAATATTAAAATTTTTTCCAAAAACTTTTAGTAAAAAGAAGTGCGACTGTATAAAATTCAAGACGACCTATTATCATAAAGATAGCAAGTATTATCTTATCATACCATGAAAAAAAGCCATAATTATTTACAGGTCCCACATGCCCAAAACCTGGTCCTATATTTCCTATACAAGCTATGGATGCACTTATGGAGGTCAAAGCGTCATAACCTCTGGCATAAAGGTACAATGTTAAAAATGTATTTGAAATGACAAAAAGTATAAAAAATCCGACAATTGCATTTAATACATTTGGTTTTACCTTAAAGCCATTTAAAAATATATTAAATATTGCATTTGGATATAAAATCTTTTTTATTTCAATACCTAAAGATTTAAATAATACAATATATCTTACCACCTTTATTCCACCTGCAGTCGAGCCTGTATTGCCGCCTATTAGCATTGCTATAAATATGATAGCAACGGCAAATTGACCCCATTTTTCATAATCCACAGAGACAAAACCGGTCGTTGTAAGTATGGATGAAACAGTAAAAAAGCCATGAGTTAATGAGAAATACAAACTATCTTTACTAAAAGAATAATGCACCAATGACAAAGCCAAAGATAAAACAACAAATATCTTAAAATACCATATAGTCTCTTCACTCTCATAGCCACTCACATCATCATAAAAAAATCTCAAATGTGCCAAAAAGTTAATACCGGAAATAAACATAAAAACTGTAGTCGTCCAAATGATTAATGAATTGCTGTTGTAGTATCCCATGGAAGCATTTTTGGTAGAAAATCCTCCCGTTGAGACAGTAGCAAAAGCGTGATTTATTGCATCAAACAAGTCCATACCTTCAAGATGAAGTGCTACGATATTAAGCAAAGTTATAACAGCATAAACCCCCCAAAGCCTTAATGCGGTATCTTTTATCTTAGGAGTAATCTTTTCAGTAGCAATACCGGTTGATTCTGCTTTAAAAAGAGCTAAAGAACCACTTGGATTGATAAGAGAAAACAACCCTACTCCTAAAACTATGATTCCCATACCTCCCAACCAGTGCGTTAAAGATCTTAGCATTAATGCCATCTTAGGTAATGACTCTACATCTGCATATACAGTAGCTCCTGTAGTGGTAAACCCGCTTATTGCTTCAAAAAAACCTGAGCTTAAAGATATATTTGTATATATTACCAAAGGGATAGCACCCATAAATCCAAGCAATATCCAAACAAGGTTAACCGCCAAAACACCTTCTTTAATATTTAAGTCAACTTTATGATTTCTCAATAACAAAAATACGGCAGTACTCACAACCAAACAAAAAATATCAAATAGCAAAAAATCATTTGCATTTTCATGATATATATAACCAATTACAACCGGTATAAGAAAAAACAGACTAAGTGCGATCTCTGTAATAGAGATAAATTTTAAAATATTCTTTATAGAGAGCTTATCCACTTTTTCAAGCTCTCCTCATTTTTGATTAATCCAAAAATCACCACAACATCGCCAACTTCGACAGTCCTGTTTTCATCAAACATTTGTATTTTATCTTCTCGCACTACAAATGTACAAGCGTCATCCTTTTTGTAAGGACTTATTTTTGTATCTAAAAGTATAGAATCTTTCAATATTTTTCTGCTAAGAAGTATCCCCTTGCCTCCGCAATACTGCCTTTGTGAAATCAAAGAATTTGAACTTATCTTTTCCAAAATAGAGTAATAAGCATTTGTTTTGGGTCCTCTTACTGTAATAATTCCTAATTTATGCATCAAATAATAATGTTTTATATCATTATTTATAGCCACTACTTTTTTTATGCCATACTCTTTTGCTTCAAGGCATTTTATTATATTTTCTTCATCATTTTTTGTTGAAGCTATGAGCATATCGGCATTTTTCAATCCCTCATCTTTAAATAATTGATAATCCCCATACTTGCTATTTATAACTGCGACATTTTCTTGTAATACATCAGAAGCATTTTCACATCTTTTCAAATCTTTTTCCATTAATTTTATATTAATATTATGCTTTGAAAGTTGCATAGCAATCTCCACTCCTAAAACATCGGCTCCAAATATTGCAATATTTTTAATTTCATCAGGCATTTCTGGCTCAAGAGCAGCACATAATTCTTTGATATCTCTCTCGCTTCCAAAAAGATATATCAAATCATTTTTCTGTATGTTTTCATAACTGTTTGGAATAAAAAAGATTTTATCTCTTTCTATCCCTGTTATCTTAATGGTATCGGATATCACTTCATCATAAGACAAAGAGCTTTGAGCCCTCACAGATATCAATTTTTGTGTAAAATTACTAAAACTTTTCACATTATTGGCTTTAGGAAAATTGAGCAAAGCTTCAACTGAAGTTGCAGATATGGAAAAAGGGAAAACTGAAGCACTTATACCCAATTTCTCACCTATAGAGCTTTTTGCAAAAAAATCATTTTTAAGACGGATTATTTTATCTTTTACTTCTATGGTTTCCTCAGCTATTAAAGTAGAGATAATATTTGCCTCATCTATATCAGTTACTGCTATAAAGAGTCCATAATCCTTATCTGTCAGCATTTGATAAGTTTTCGGATCTTCGATATTGCCTGCAATAGCCAATATATCGATACTCTCTTGAAGTCTGTTTAATGCATCTTCATTTTTATCAATAACTGTTACATTATGTTTTGAGCAAAGAGTTTCGGCCAGCCTAAAACCGACTCCTCCCGCTCCTGCTATTATAATATCCATTTACACTCCAACCATTTCTCAAATTATACTCTTTTTATCATTTAAAATTAATTTCTTCTCTTATAATCGCTATAATTGAACTTTTTAACTATTTCAAATTTTCCATTTTTTCTTAAAATTCCAAGCGAGGGAAGCTTGATTCCGTTAAAAGTTGTATTTTTTACTATACTATAATGCATTTGATCTTCAAAAATGATTTTTTGACCGATTTCCAAGGGCTCATCAAAACTGTAATCTCCCATAATATCGCCTGATAGACAACTATTGCCCCCAAGTCTTAGCGTATATCTTTTTTCACCTTTTAACCCGGCATTTCTAATTTCTGCACGATAAGGCATAATGATGGTATCTGGCATATGAGCTTCAGCTGAAGTATCAAGTATAGCTATATCCATACCATTAACAATTTTGTCAAGAACAGTAGCCACTAGTACACCACTTCTCCATCCCACAGCTTCTCCTGGCTCTAAAAAGACTTCTATATTGTTATATCTTTTTTTGAAATTTTTTATTATCGCTATGAGCTTACGCACATCATAATCATCTCTTGTGATATGATGACCGCCTCCAAAATTTATCCATTTCATTTTAGATATGAATTTACCAAATTTTTCTTCAAAGCTTTTAAGAACAATCTCTAAAGCATCAGCATTTTGCTCACACAAAGCATGAAAGTGAAGACCCTCTATACCGTCTAAAAATTCAGGCTCAAACTCACTAATTATTACTCCTAATCTTGAGTTTAAAGCACATGGATTATACAATTTTGCAGTAGCAAAAGATGATTCGGGATTGACTCTTATACCGGAGCTTACTCTGTCTTTTGTCTTTTTTTTATATTTTTTGTACTGAGAAAATGAGTTAAAGCTGATATGGGTTGAAAGCTTTATTATTTCATCAATTTCATCCTCTTTAAAAGCAGGTGAAAAGGTATGTATCTCTTTTCCGAACTCTTCATTTGCCAACATTGCCTCATAAAGCCCACTTGCACAACATCCGTCAAGATAAGTTTTAGCAAGCCCAAAGCTCTCGTAAAATGCATACCCTTTAAGGGCAAGAAGTATTTTAGCTCCGCTTTCTTTACCGACATATTGCAAAAGTTTTAAATTTTGCTCAAACAATTCTTCTTCGAGTATATAACAAGGAGTTGGAATTTGGTCTAAAATATTCTCTATTTTACTATCTCTTTTTATCATTTTAAATCCTACTTATAATCATATCCAATACTTTTACCGGTAAAATTCTTCTAAGTATCCAAAATAGTTTTGTAGGAATCGTCACCCGGTATCTATCCTTTGGATTTTTAGTTTCTAAAATTTTGCTTAAAGATTGAAATACTGCTTCACTGGAGAGAGTGAATGGGTCATCTTTATCACTTTTAAATCTTTCCACACTCTTTTGGTATGCCTGATAGTGAGGGCTTTCATCAACATTTATATACTTTAAGAATTTTTTAAAGGCATTTTTTCTAAAATCTGTCTTAATGGGTCCTGGCTCAATTAAACTGATATGTACATTACTACCTGTAAGCTCAAGTCTCAAAGTATCACTCAAAGCCTCAAGGGCAAATTTACTAGCACTGTATGCACCTCTGTATTTAAAAGCAACAAAACCCAAAACAGAACTATTTTGTATGATTTTACCTTTTTTTTGTTTTCTAAAAACTTTCAGCGCAAGATTTGTAAGCTCTATAACACCAAAAACATTTGTTTCAAACTGTTCTTTTAGTGCATCCCTGCTCAAATCTTCAACGGCTCCTGGCTGCCCAAAACCGGCATTATTAAATAATGCATACAGCTCTCCACCTGTCTTAGCAAGAACTCTCTTAAATCCTTTTTGCACAGAAGCGCTCTCACTCATATCCATTTTTACAACTTCAAAACCCTCAGATATGAGTCTTTGTATATCTTCATCCTTTCTTGCGGTTACTATGAGTCTGTATCTCTGTTCCTCCTCTATCCTCTTGGCACAATGATAACCTATACCGCTACTGCATCCTGTTATAAGAATAGTTTTTTTATCTATCGACAATTTCTATTCTATCTTCTTGATTTGGTACTGAACACAAAAATTCATAATCCTCATCACCCAAAACTTTGTAAGAGTGAGCTACACCTGCTGGGATAAACAAAACATCATCTTTTTTAGCGGTAAATTCTTTACCGTCAATCATAACTTTTGCCCGTCCGCTTACAACATACTGCTCATGTTCTACACTGTTGGTGTGATAAGGCATAAAACCACCTTTTTTTATACGAAATTTTCTCATAGCAAAATTTGGTGCCATTTTTGAAGAGATAAGTACTTTTATGCTAACGCCCTCTCCTGCTTCAACTTTTACCTCATCAAACTCTTTTTCATTTTTTATCATCTATTTACCTCCCTTGTTATAGTATGTCTTGGCAACTTGCTCTCTTTATCTATTTTATTAATGATATAAATCGGCGTTATAATGATAAATGCAATAGTACCGAAAAAAAAGAGTATAAATATCCAATTTGTCAAATTTCCTTTTTTATTGCTCATTAAAGCTCCTTTATATGCCAGGGAAGACCCTGTTTTTTCAACTCTTCCATAAAAGGATCAGGATCAAACTCTTCTATATTAAATACACCCTCTCCTTTATATTTACCCTCTATCATAAGCTTTGCTCCTATCATAGCAGGAACTCCGGTGGTATAACTGACTGCTTGGGCTCCACTTTCTTTAAAAGCTTTTTGGTGGTCACAAACATTATATATATAAATCTTTCTTTTTTTACCATCTTTTAAACCCTCTGCAACTATGCCTATATTGGTTTTGCCAAATGTCCTCTCTCCTAAAGTGGCAGGGTCTGGAAGCAAGGATTTAAGCAAACGAAGAGGCACTACTTTACAGCCATCCACTTCCACCTCGTCTATCCTGAGCATACCAACATTTTCCAAGCACTTCATATGGGTTAGATAACTTTGGGAAAAAGTCATAAAAAATCGTATTCTTTTTAATCCTTTTATATGTTTTACAAGTGATTCCATCTCTTCGTGATACATAAGATAACTATCTTTATGCCCAATCTCAGGATAATCCCAAACTTGCTTTATCTCAAGCGGTTTTGTTTCTATCCACCTGCCTTTACCATGTTTATCTTTTTCCCAATATCTGCCGTTTGCACTGACTTCTCTTAAGTTTATCTCGGGATTGAAGTTTGTAGCAAAAGCATACCCGTGATCACCTCCATTGCAATCAAGTATATCGATAGTATGGATTTCATCAAAATAATGCTTTGCCGCATAAGCACAAAAAACATTTGTAACACCTGGATCAAATCCACTTCCAAGAAGTGCCATTATCTTTTTTTGTTTATACTTTTTATCATAAGCCCATTGGAGTTTATACTCAAATTTTGCAGTATCACAGTGTTCATAATTGGCAGTATCAAGGTAGTGAACATCCGTTCTTAAACAAGCCTCCATGATTGAAAGGTCTTGATAAGGCAAAGCGATATTTAAAACCATAAAAGGTTTAACTTTTTTTATAAGCGCCACCATCTCATCGACATTATCAGCGTCCACTTCAGCTATATCTATATACTCTTTACCAACTTCATTTTGTATCTTTTCACACTTACTTAAAGTTCTGCTTGCAAGAGTTATCTTTTTAAATATATTGATATTTTGCACACATTTATAAACAACAACTCTGCTGACACCTCCTGCACCCACTATAAGCACCCCATTATCACTCATGCAAACCTCCATTATTTACAATTCACAGTTTAAAATTATACCATATTTGCAAGTATTATTTTTGCTCTTTTTAAAGCTTTACTTCTATGCGAAAGCTCTTTTTTAATATTTTCATCAAGCTCTCCCAAAGTTTTATCATATCCAAAAGGTACAAATATAGGATCATATCCAAAACCGTTATCTCCTCTTGCCTCATCTATCACATATCCGCTCATCCACCCATGCACTGTAAAAATCCCGGCTTGAGATACCAAAGCTATACATGCCGTATAAAATGCAGGTGTTTTTTTAATACCTCTTTTTTTCAAATCATTTATCAACTTAAAAAGATTATCTTTTGCAGTCGCATTTTCTCCTGCATATCTTGCACTAAAGATTCCAGGGGCATTGCCAAGTACAGGTAAACTTATGCCACTGTCATCAGATAAAACTACAATATTTCTTTTATTATCAATCGCATCAAAAATTGCATTTGCTTTTAAAATGGCATTTTCTTGAAATGTTTTCCCATTTTCTTCTATCTCAAAAGACTCTATAAAATCGCTATAAGGGGCTATATCTTTATTTTTGAAACTATTTTGTATCTCTTTAATCTTACCTTTGTTTGAAGTTGCCAATATAATTTTCATAATTATCCTTAATATTCTTATTCTATTGTATAATTCTAAAATTATTTTAACATTATTTGGAGGAAAGTATGGTTAGTTTAACTAAGAGAGTGATGCCTTTAAGCTTGATTATAGCTTTAAGATTTTTTGGGCTTTTTATAGTCCTTTCGGTTTTAAGCCAGTATGCATTGGGACTAAAACATTCAAGTGCATTGTTAGCTGGAGTTGCAGTTGGAGGGTATGCATTGACTCAAGCAGTGCTTCAAACCCCTTTTGGATTATTGAGTGATAAAATAGGAAGAAAAAAAACTATACTTTTAGGTTTACTTATCTTTATAGCAGGCTCTATAGTTTGCGCTATAAGCAATGATATATATTGGCTGTTATTTGGTAGATTTTTACAAGGTGCAGGAGCTATCGGCTCGGTAATAACTGCTATGATAGCAGATGTTGCAAATGAAGAAGAAAGAGCCCATGCGATGGCTATAATGGGCATGGTAATAGCTATGACTTTTGCAGTTGCTATGATAGCTGGACCTTTGTTTGCCGGATTTCTTGGCGTTCCTTCTCTTTTTTGGCTGACTGCCGTCCTTGCAGCCACAGCTCTTCTCATACTTTTTAGCTCAGTCCCTGAGCCTCCCCGAATAGTTCATACTTACTCAGAAGAAAAAGTAAGAATTAAGCATGTATTTCAAGATAAAGATTTAGTAAGAATGTACATTACTTTTTTATTTCACAGCTCAACTATGACCATAGCTTTTTTTATCATACCCATACTGTTAAAACACAAATTCCATATTGATCCTACTGGATTTTGGAAAGTTTATCTTCCTGCTGTTATATTTGGTGTTATAGCCATGGGTCCAGCTGCAGTTTTCGGTGAAAAGTATTCAAAAGGTAAAGAGATATTTCTTCTTTCTATATTTTTTATAGTTCTCTCATTTTTTCTAATGGGTTTTACAAATTCATTTTTACTTTTTGGCATAGGTGCCACATTTTTCTTTATAGGTTTTAATATGTTCGAACCTCTTTTGCAAAGTTTTGTAGCAAAATTTGCAAAAGTACACCAAAAAGGAACTGCTCTTGGAGTCGCCAATACATTTGCCTATATCGGTGTTTTTTTAGGAGGACTTTTTGGAGGCTATATGTATCAGCATTTTCAAGAAAAAGGTGTTGCCATATTTGTTTTTATAGTAGCTATATTTTGGACTTGGTGGATAATAGGCATGAAAAATCCGGGTAATAGAAAAACAGCATATATTGAGTTAAACGATAAAACAAGAGCAAAGCTTCATGATATAAAAAAAGCTAATGGCATAACAGATCAGTACATAAATGAAACAGAAGCTGTTATCGTCATAAAATATGATGCACAAAAGACTAATGAAGAATTTGTGAAAAAATTTTTTAAAGAGTAAAGCGAAAATTGACCTTGCTCACTATATCTTGCGATGAAGCCGTGCGTAAGGTCAGTTAAAAAATAATCTTGAAAAACTATAAATCTTTTTAAAAATCAAACGATATAGTTATAACTGACAAGGATGTCAGAATACAACTTAAAAGGATTTACTATGAGTTTTAGAATCAACACAAATGTTGCGGCACTGACCGCTCACATGTACTCACTTAACAATAACAAGAAGTTAGACAATGCTCTTGCTCAGTTAAGTTCAGGATTAAGAATAAACAAGGCGGCTGATGATGCTTCAGGATTAACTATCGCAGACAGTCTAAAAGCTCAAGCTTCAGGCTTGGGACAAGCTATCAGAAATGCCAATGACGGTATCAATGTGGTTCAAACAGCTGACGGTGCTTTGCAAGAATATACAAACATCATCAACACAGTAAGAACCAAAGCTATCCAGGCTGCATCTGATGGACAAAATGCAACTTCAAGAACTGCCATACAAAAAGATATAAATAAGCTTCTTGCAGAAGCTCAAAACATAGCATCAACAACATCTTTTAACGGCTTGACCCTGCTAAATGGCGGATTTCAAAACAAGACTTTTCAAGTAGGTGCTTATAGTGGTGAAACTGTCGCTATCAGTATCAACGATTCTCAAGTAAAAGCTGTGGGTAAATTTGCTTTAGATACAGGAACAACTGCTATCGGCACTACAGGCGGTACTACTCATACCGTCACAGCTACAAGTGCATCTGGGGTAAAAGTTACTTTCACAGAAACCAATGTAACAGGCAATACTTCTTTGCAAAATGCCCAAGCTCTCGTAGATGGTCTTAACGCAGCATCGCAAAAAGCAGGTGCAGGCATACAAGCTAGTGCTGTAGAGACAACTGCAGGATCAGGCAATTATACTATAAGACTAGATGCAAGAGGAACTTTCACAGTAAGCTCAAGCGGAGGAACAGGACTATCTGCTACTGCAACAGCAGGTCTTACAAATAACTTAAGCACAGTTGATGTCACAACTAAAGCAGGTGCTGAAAAAGCTATCATTATAGCAGGCTATGCTCTAAATGATGTAAACACAACAAGAGCGGATATTGGTTCAGTTCAAAACCAACTTTCTTCTACTGTAAGAAATATCTCAGTTACACAGGTAAATGTTACATCGGCACAATCTTCTATCATGGATGTTGACTTTGCCGCTGAATCTGCAAAATTTGCCAAGTATAACATCCTTGCACAATCAGGAAGTTATGCAATGAGTCAAGCAAATGCGGTTCAAAAAAATGTTTTAAGACTACTTCAGTAGTTTTGTCGGCTACGACTAGTCTTTTTTAAGACTAGTCGTACTCTTTAAAAATCTCCATATATTTATCTACTAATTTTAAAAGTTGAAATGATATAATCTTTTGAAAATGTTTTATATTTCTTTTTGGATTATTTATCTCGACAGTATTAAAAAAATCCCCTATATATCCTCCGATATTTTCTAGATAAATAATCAATATTTGAGATAGCTCAATCGTATTTGCATTTGTAGAGATAATAATTTCACTTGCCATTTTTACAAAAGCTTCTTGAAACTGACTCATTGAAGGATATCGCTGTTTTGAAAAGCTCAAGACAGCCTCTTTTTTCTTTTGAGCCTCATCAAATCTTTGTCTAAAAGCTACTTTTTCATCATCATTCATACAATTTGAAGAATTTGTACTAAAAAATGATAAAATATTATTTTTGAAACTTGGCTGTTCTTTTTTTGAAAAGTCAGAAAATTTTACCATACTGCTTCTTGTTGGTATAGTATCGTTAAAATATGCACCATTACTTAAGTTGTATATATTTTGATAATCTTTTTTAAACTTTTTCGTAAATTCATTTACCATATATATAGACATATCAAAAACTGGCAAAGTAGGAACTTTCCCTAAAAAATTACCTTTTACGAAAAACTCTGTTCCTCTTAGTGAAACTGCGTCACTTTCTTCTGCTTTTTTTAAACCGCTAGTATCAAAAGCCGAATGTCCTTTGACATGAGAGCTTTTTGTTTTAGCATCGAGTGCAAGATCCAAACCAAGAAGATACAGCTCCTTTACTCCAACTATAAGAGTTAAAGCATAAGCCACTTCCCCTACACTAAAAGCTTCAAGAAATCCTTTTGAAAACATATACCTGGTTCTATCTTCAAAAAGAAATATTTTATCTTTTTGCACCATATCTTTAAAAGACTTTAAACTGCTACTTGGCGAAAGCAAGAAAATACAAGAAGAGAAAAAATCTTTTGAAGGCATCTTTAAGAAAGCCTCTTTCACAGGCACTACACCCTCATCAACATGTACTATAATATCAGGCTTTATCCCCGCCTTATATAAAACAGGAGTTGCCATAAAAAGAGATACAACAGTTACAAACTGAGCATTTTCTTTCAACCATTTTATCTCTTTCCCAAGTGATGGTCCAGCAGCAATCAACACTAAAGGTCTTTTTGAAAATAATGAATTTTTTTCATAATGTTTAGATATATCAAAAAAATTATATTTGTCAAAAATACTTTTAACAACTTTTAAATTTTTGATCAACAACTTATCTTGAAGGTAAGTATTACTTGACTGGCTTACTATATAATTTTGTATTTTAGATACTTTTTCTCTATAATGTGGATATAATATAGAATATTTTATATAATTATTTCTTATAAAACTATTGTGAAAGAATGAATTAAAAATATCTTTCAATCCAGCATCACTTTCCATAATACTAAAGTAAAGCTCACTTTCATTAGCGATTTCAGAGTAATCTGTAACAAACAAAGAAAGTCTAAAAATTTCTAAATTATCCTCTATGATTAGATACATAAAAGAGTGAATTTTTTCGTGTATTGCCTCAATATGAGTTCCAAGTCCAACTCCAAAAAAAATAAACTTATATATTAATTTCATGGTTGTATTTTTATCATACAGCTTATCTACAAATCCTATAACAGGTGCAGTTGTAACAAACTGTGATGTTGAGGGATCTTCATCATTTGCTGCGTTTACAGCCTTTTCATCAAATTTATAATTATAAAAAGTTTCTATCACACCTTTGTTTTTTTTATAATTTATACTATCAGCCTCATCTTTAGCTTTTTTTATACTATCACTTCCATAAAGCCAATCACCCGATGCTGTATCTAAAACATCAAAATATCCATCTTTATACTCAAGGGTGTATCTCTCTTTGTAACTCCCATTTCCTATAGCTTGATTTAATATATCTATCTTATCATATACTTCAGAGTGGGTCTTTGAAAAATAGATTAAATTATTTTGGAAAGTTTGCATTGCTTTTTCTTGAATTTCTTGCATATTATGCCTTCTCTCATTCCTTTTTTATTAGTTGATATCCAACTTAATCAGATAGTATTTATCATATCAAAAAAATTTATAATATTTAGTTAAAAACTGACCTTATCCGCTATCTAAAAGGTAACAGCATGGACTCATAAGACAAATGTGCCATTTTTATAAGAAAATCAACTCCTGGTATGAAAAGAGTATGAGAGTTTCCAAGTCCTCCCCATAGTATCAAGATAGCTACTAAAGCTATGATTTTAGGAGAAACTCCTTTTAGTTTCGGTCCTTCTCTCATCATTGGGCTTTTATAAAAGTACATTACTGCTATAAGTTTAAAATAATAATAAATAGATATAAAAGTTGCCAAGATTCCTATGATAGCTAGTATATAATTGTGAGCCTCGATAGCCGAGGTAAATATGTAAAACTTTCCTATGAAACCTATGGTTCCTGGAATTCCAGCCAATGAAAACATAAAAATTGTCATCATAGCTGCCATATAAGGATGAGACTTTGCAAATCCTTTAAAATCATCATAAGTTACTCTCAATTTTTCATCTGAGGTTATATATGAAAGCAAACCAAAAGCCCCAATAGCAGATAAAAAGTAAGCCACCAAATAAAATATAATGGAAGTAGTCGCCATAATACCAACACTTTGTATGGATGAAACAGCTATAAGCATATAACCTGTATGCACTATGCTTGAGCTTGCCAACATTCTTTTTATACTTTTTTGTATGGTCGCTAAAAAACTTCCATAGGCTATAGTAAGAATCGTCACCCAATAAAACAATTCATGCCAAGAATACGAGATAGTATCAAAATCCACAACAAGCAATCTTAACAAAAAGCCAAATATCGCTATCTTAAAAGTTGCTGCCATAAACCCAGTAACAGGAAGAGGTGCCCCATCATATACATCAATAGTCCAAGACTGAAAAGGAAAAACTGAAATCTTAAAGAAAACAAGTATTATAATAGCTGTACCACCAAGTTCCGCAACTGACAAATTACTTGTCTGATGAGAAGCAAGATAGATACCGATACTGCCTAAAAGTGTTGTACCTGTTTGAGCATACAAAAGTGCAACTCCTAAAAGAAAAAATGATCCAGCAAATGCTCCTAAAACCATATATTTAAAAGTTGCTTCTATCCTTTTATTGTTTGCTCTGTTAAACCCTGTCATAACATATATGCTAAGTGATGCTATCTCTAAAGATATAAAAGCAGTAACAAGTTCATTTGAGTGCATAAGCATGCTCATTCCAAAAATAGCAAAAAGCAATAATGCAAAAAATTCACCTCTAAAATAATCTCTTCTTTCAAAATAATGTTTTCCCACCAACATGGTAAAAATACCGCCACCAATCAATAAAAGAGAAAAATAAGAAGAAAATGTATCTGCTATAAACATTGCATTAAATACTGACGGAAAAAGCTTATATGAATATAGTTTATCAAGATGGAAACTCGCAAATATAGCCGATACTGTTAAAAAACCCATAGTAACATAAGCATAGGTTTGAATTTTGATATGCTTAAATCCGCTCAATATCATAAGAGTCATTCCGCCAAAAACAAGCAATATTTCAGGCATAAAGTAAAAAAGATGGGTAGAGTTCATATCATGCCCCCACTTTTAATATACTATGAAGGTAATAAAATATCGTAGGCTCTATTTTTGCTGTAAAAAGTTCCGGATAAATTCCCATTATAATGATAATAGCAGCCAAAGGAATCAACCCAATAACTTCATAATATGTCAAATCTATCATTTTTGAAGTATCATTTTTTGTATCTTGCAAGATAGCTCTTTGAAACATCCAAAACATAAATACAGCTGCCACCAAAACCGTTGTAGCTGAAACAATGCCCATATCCAAAGCTCTTTTAAATGAGCCTATGACAATAAGAAACTCAGCTACAAAACCGTTTGTTCCAGGAAGTCCTACAATGCTTAAAAGAAGTATGGCAAAAAACAGAGTAAAAAGCGGTGCTTTTTTTGCAATACCGCCAAGTTTGCTTATTTGAAAAGTCCCTATATTTGTCCTTAATTTTCCAGTAAGTAAAAATATACCGCCAGTTGCTATGGCATGAGCTATTATCAAAAACAAAGCTCCCAGCATAGCATATTCATTCAATGCAAATACTCCGACTACGATAAACCCCAAATGTGAAGCTGAAGAGTAGGCAAACATCTTCTTCAAATCATCTTGCATAAGTGCGGCAATACCAAAATATATCAAATCAAAAAGTCCAAGCCAGATAAAAAGCGATGAATACTCTTTAAAAAGTCCTGGAAAAAGTGGCATCACAAACCTGATAACACCATAGATACCTAGTTTTGCCATAAATGAAGATAATAAAAAAACACCACCAGTTGGTGCATTTTTATATGTCTCAAGAAGCCATCCATGAAAAGGAAAAAGTGGTATTTTTATAGCAAATGCAAGCATAAATGCCCAAAACAGCCAAAATTTTTCAGTTGAACTTAGTATGGTTATCTTTGTCAAGTCATTAAGTTGAAAGCTCCAAACATTAAATTCATTATGAAATACAACTCCTAAATACAAAATAGCAATAAACATAAACAATGAGCCGCTTATGGTATAAATTGTAAATTTAAGTGTTGAAAAAACCTTCTCTCCATGACCGAACATACCGATAATCAAAAATACAGGCAGCACCATAGTTTCCCAAAAAAAGTAAAACAGCATCAAATCAAGAGAAAAAAGAGCACCAAGCATTCCGCTTTCGATAAGAAGCATACTTATCCAATACCCTTTTGTTCTACCTTCCCACAAAAGCAGATATCCAGCAGGCACCAAAACAGCAATAAGAACCAATATTGCCAATGAAAAGCCATCAATACCTACATAATAACTAATACCATAACTCTTTATCCAAGAATGATACTCAATAAATTGCATATAAGAAACCGGCTGAAAATCCAAAAACAGTTTAAAAGATAAAATTAAAACGATAACGCCTGCCAAAAAAGCAAAGTTTCTTGTAGTTTTAGCATTGGTGTTTAAAATCATCAGCAAGAATGCCATCGCCATCGGTGTAAAAATAATGTAAGATAAAATTCCTATATCCATAATCTAACCCATCACATATATCATATAAGAAAAAAACACACTCGCACCCACTAACATAGAAAATGCATAAAATCTCACATTTCCATTTTGTAAAACTGATGCAAATTCGCTGATATTATAAAAAGATTTTGCAAACATCATAACCGTACCGTCTATAAACTTTTTATCAAATATTTTATATATAAAAATACTGAGCCTTTGTAAATTTTTAACAAATAAAGCATTGTATATTTCATCAATATAGAATTTACGATATACAATTCCTGTAAATTTTATCTCTTTATTTAAATTTATTCCTGCAAATTTTATATATGCCGCATAAACTCCAACCAAAGCAACCAAAGTATTTAGCACCATTAATAATATCTCTATTTTGCGAGAAGTCTCCCAATTATTATTATTTAAAAATGACAGCCATATCGCTATCTGATTATCTCCGCCAAATATAGAAGGTATCCCAATAAAACCTGCGCCCAAACATCCTATCGCCAATATAACAAGAGGATAAGTGACAAACGGTGATAATTTTAAAGGCTTTTTTACTCTCTCATTACTTACTGGTGCTATAAAAACCACAAAAAATAATCTAAACATATAATATGCAGTTAATCCGGCGGTAAAAAGCTCTATCGCCCAAATATAATAATGTCCCGATGCAAATGCCTCAAGTAAAATCTCATCTTTACTAAAAAATCCGGCAAACGGGAAAATACCGCAAATTGCCAAAGTTGCGGCTAAAAAAGTATAATAAACCGTCTTTGAAACATCTTTCATTCTACCCATTTTAAATATATCTTGTTCATGGCGAAGCATAAGTATAACTGCACCCGCACCCATAAAAAGGAGTGCTTTGAAGAATGCATGAGTAAAAACATGAAAAAGTCCCGCACTATAAACTCCCATGCCAACGGCTACAAACATATATCCCAACTGCGAAATCGTAGAATAAGCCAATATCTTTTTTATATCCCTTTGCTTCATAGCAATAATAGCAGCAAACAAAGAGGATAATGCTCCGATAATAGCTATAAACTCTCCCACATTAGGAACCAAGGAATATAAAAAATGAAACCTTGAAACCATATACACTCCAGCTGTTACCATGGTTGCTGCATGGATTAAAGCAGAGACTGGAGTAGGTCCTGCCATGGCATCTGGCAACCAAACATAAAGAGGTATTTGGGCTGATTTACCCATAGCTCCCAAAAACAGACTAAATCCTATAAATATAAGCATCCCGTTTGGAATACTTTTGATATTTTGTTCAAGCGAGGCATAATCAAATCCCTTATAACCAATATATATAAAAAGCAAAGATAAACCTATGATAAATCCGAAATCACCGATTCTGTTAAGTATAAAAGCTTTATTGCCTGCGATTACATTTTGTGCATCTTTATAATAAAAACTAATGAGTAAATAAGAACAAAGCCCTACTCCTTCCCAGCCAAAAAACATAAATACAGGATTATCCGCCAATACAAGTATAAGCATCATGCCAAGAAAAAGATTAAAAAATGAGAAAAATTTTCCATATCCCTCATCACCTTTCATATAACCTGCTGCATAAATATGTATAAGTCCACCTATAAATGTAATGAACAGTGCCATAAATATGGAAAGATGGTCGCCCAAAAATGAAATATTTACATCAAACTTAGCTACCTTTAGCCACCTAAAAGCCGTATATTGCAAACTGCCCGAGGCTTTATCAAAATGTAAAAATATGATAAAAGTTAAAACAAAACTAATCAAAGGTGTCAATAAAGCAATAACAGTAAAGATATGATCATGTATCTTTTTAATTTTTATACTAAAAAGATATAAAAATCCTAAAATTATAAAACCAAGTAAAGGTGAAAGAACTATCCACAAAAGATATTCATTCATTTATGCTCCCTTTTTTGGGATAATTTTACAAAAATATCAGCATCAAGCGTTCCTTTTCTTTTATACAAAAGTACAACCAAGGATAAAAACAAAGCCGCCTCGGCAGCTGATACCGCTATTACCATCATCGCAATAACCTGCCCGTCCATAGTATGAAAATATCTTGATAAGCCTACAAACATTAAGTTGACAGCATTTAGCATAAGTTCAAGAGACATATAAATCACAAATATATTTTTTCTCGAAATTACACCCGCTATTCCTATCGAAAAAAGGGTAAATGCAACAAACATCAAAGAAGTTAAAGAGAACATTATATTTTCCTTTTGGCAAAAACTATTGCACCAATCAAAGAGATGATAAGTAGCACAGAAACAAGTTCAAACGGAAAAAGCCAGTTTTTATATAAAAGCATTCCAAGGGCTTTTACAGTTCCAAAATTATTATTTAAAAGTGCCATATTAGCTTTTGGCAAAGTGGCTATAGCTTTTAGTAAAGCTATATCTATAGGGATTATAAAAACTATTGATATTAGGATATATTTAAGTTTATGAGGCTCTTTTGGCAAGCTTTCCTCTTTTATATTTAAAAACATTATAATAAGCAAGATAAGCGTTATAATTGCTCCGGCATAAACTATAATCTGCACTAAAAAAATAAATGATGCACTAAGTAAAGCAAATAATCCAGCAAGTGATAAAAGTGTAACTATGAAACTAAAAGCACTGTTCATAGGCTCTTTTGCATATATCATAAAAAATGCGGATAAAATTGCCGATAAAGACAAAATAACAAAAATGACATCAATCATCAAAATCCTTTGATCTTTCATTTTTTAGCAATTTATCTTTTGTTAAGATAAAATCTTCTCTTTTTTTGCCAATAAAGCTAAATATCCCAGTATCCATCCTTATAGCATCACACGGACATGCTTCAACACACTCCCCACAAAATACACACTCAAGCAAATCTATATCAAACCTTTTAGGCATTTTTTCATCAACTCCGTCAGTTCGCTCAACAGCCTTTATAAATATACACTCAGAAGGACAAGCAGTGGCACACATAAAACAAGCCACACACCTTATACTTCCGTCATCTCTGTGAGTAAGTCTGTGAACTCCTCTGTATCTGCTTGTTATATCTTTTGGTTTTTCTTCGGGATACCAAACAACTCTTAAGTTGTCAGTATCTTTTAAATTTTTCATAAAATGGGAAAATGTAACTTTCATGCCACCAAAAATCGCAGGCAGATACAGTTTTTCTTTTATCGAATTACCGTTTCTTGGTATTATTTTAGTTTTTATATTTTTCATGCACTTATCCAGACAACAGCTACAGCAGTTACAAAAACATTGGCTATGGATAATGGAAGCAGATACTTCCAACAAAGTGTTTGAAGTTGATCATACCTAAAGCGAGGAAGCGTCCACCTGACCCAGATATAAACCAAATTCATCATAAAAAGCTTTATAACAAAAGAGCCAAATTGTAAAAGTGCCGTTAAAACAGATATCACATTTGGCGTCTTAAGTAGTAAGTTAAAATATAACAAAAGAGCTATTAACACAACATTGAAGCCAATAATTCCTTTTGCTAAAATTTTACTCTCTTTGTTTCTTGCATCGTTTTCTTTTTTCCATTTATTGTTTTTATACATCCACTTAATAAAAAAGTAACTAAATAGTGGCAAAAGAAATATTATCACATAAGATATGATAGAAATATTTGATTTTATAGCATCGGTTGACAGCCATGGCAAGTTATATCCTCCAAAAAACAGAGCCACTATCACCGCACTTGAAGCACTCATAGCTACATATTCGCCCACAAAAAAAAGACCAAATTTCATAGCTCCGTACTCAGTGTGAAAACCGCCAACTATCTCACTCTCCCCCTCAGCTAAATCAAACGGAGTTCTATTTGTTTCTGCAAATGCCGCCACTATAAATGTTATTGCTGCAATAGGCTGTAAAATAATCCCCCATGCAGGAATAAAACCAAATAGCAATGCACTCTGTTTTATAACAATATCATTTAAGTCGATAGTTCCGTAAATTATAAGCATAACAATAACTGAAAGTGCCATAATAGGCTCATAGCTTATAGTGCTTGCGCTAGCTCTTAATCCGCCTAAGAGACTATATTTATTATCACTGCTCCAGCCTGCTAATATGATGCCATACACACTAAGTCCGGAAATCGCCAAAAACCATATAATTCCCAAACTCATAGGAAGTACCTGTAAAGAATAACTTTTACCGTTTATAATCAAGTTATCTGCGAAAGGGATGATACTAAAAGTTAAAATAGAGCTAAACAGCACTATAGTAGGAGCCAGAGAAAAATAAAACTTGTTTTTTACATGACTTGGTAGTAAATCTTCTTTAAATACAAGCTTTAACATATCAGCAAAAGATTGTATCAAACCACCCAGCCTAAATCCTGCGATATTACATCTATTTGGGCCTGATCTATCTTGGATAAATCCCGCAACTCTTCTCTCAAGCCATACCAAAACAGGAACTCCGCCCAAAGACAATATAACAACTATAAGAATATTGATAATAACTACAGATATCAAAATTCCGCTCATGCCTCTTCCTCAAGTTTATACCCGCAAGCATCAAGTAAATCAAGATTTATTTTAGAAAAAATTTTATTTTTACAAAGATACTCTTTCCATATTTTCTTTTCATCCATATACTCATGTTCTATATGAGAAAGAAGCTCTATGAGTGTTCTTGGTTGTAGATTTTTATGCACTATCTTTTCACTTTTTTGTAAAATCCACTCAAAGTTTATGTATGATCCTCTTTTTTCATAAACAGAAGCTATCGGTATATTGAACTCGTAGTTTTCGCAATCTTGAGTGCTCGTTGTGAAGTTGAGTACTGTTTTAGATTTGAAAATATCTTTTTGCAAATGAGCGATTTTATGATCTATTATAATGATATTTTGATACTCTGTCAAAGTAGCATTTAAATGCTCTGCCACCTCAATACCTAAAAGTTTAATACCGTTTATATTAGATGCTCTTTGCTTTGTTCTTAGAAGATTATCTTCAAAACTTTCATCAATATACTCTTGAAGAGAGGTTATGACTCTAAAATCTTTTTTCCTAGATAATATTTTTATATATGCCATCTCTTCAAGAGATAGTGAAGGAGATACTACGAAAATTGGCTCTTTATCAAGAAAGAGTTTTACTTTTTTTAAAATCTCTTCCAAATCTATCTCTTTATTTTTATACAAAGGATCAAAAAGTCTATTTTCATTTTCTTTTTTATAACTGTATCTTCCGGTATCACATATAAAAAAACCATTCACTTTATCATTTCTTCTAGGCTTTAGGCGGTAAATGATATCATCTTCATATTTTGCCTTTTCATGCCCGACTCTTAAGTTGCATCCTCTTGAACATTCCATGCAAATACCGTTGCCATGAGACAAAAACCAAACTCGTTTTTTAAATCTAAAATCTCTGTTTGTCAAAGCTCCAACCGGACAAATATCTACTACATTGCCTCCATAGGGATTATCAAAACTTTTTCCGGGAAATGTAGTTATAACGGAACGGTCACTTCTTTTTTCCACTATCAAATCATCTGTTTTTGTATAAAGTTCAGTAAATCTGACACATCTTTTACAAAGTACGCATCTTTCTTGGTCAAGCATAACTTCGCTACCAAGATATACATGTTTTTTTGCTTTTACTTTAGGGGTATCAAGCCTGCTGTCATAAAGCCCTTCTTCCATATAATACTCTTGAAGTTTACATTCTCCGGCTTGATCACAAATAGGACAGTCTATTGGGTGATTTATAAGTTCAAGTTCAAGTATTCCTCTTTTGACTTTTTCAATATTTTTACCTTTTGTTCTAACTATCATCCCCTCTTTTACAGGAGTATCACAAGCAATCTGTGGTCTTTTTTGTCCCTCTATTTCAACCATGCACATTCTACAGTTACCATCAGGTCCCAAAGCCTCATGGTAACAAAAGTGAGGAATATAAATATCATTTTTAATCATCGCCTCAATCAGCAATGTCCCCTCTTTGACATTTATCTTTTTATCATCAATGTTCACCGTAAGCATAAAAAAACCTTATATAAGTACAACGACTTTATATTTTAACAACTACAATTTTACACTCTCATAACTTTGATTGAGCTTTGCTTTTAAAGGATAAGAAGACAGATTGCAAAATGAAAAAGATAACAATACGGGAATTATGCACCTCAACCCCCATATTGTTTTAATTTATTTAATCAAAAGGAAGAACAACTCCTCCGTTTGGTGTAATCTTTACATTTGATGTGGCTTCACCTTCGCTGTGAAATTGTTTTGATTTTTTCTTAACCTCTCTCAAAATCATACCTTTATTTGCCACTCCTGATAAAACTTTTGCATAAGACACCTTTGGCCTTACCGTAGTTATTTCTATCTGTCCGGATTTTATCTCTTCATAACCTAAAAATTCATGAGTATATGGGTCTTCTAATCTTTGTCCTATTTTATATATATTGTAAATCTCTCCTTGATGCACACTACTACTTCCTTGGTTTATGATAACACTGTTTGAAGTTACCATTATTATCCTTGGAGGATATATATTTCTTAAAATATGATTCAATATAACTCCCGCAATATCATTTGTTGTTTTTGCCACTAAAGATTCTCTCGAACCATAAGAGGAATTATTTGGAAGGTTAAAATTTCTTGATATTGTCTCGCTCCATTTTATCTGCTGTGTTGCCATAACCAAAATCCTATAAGATACGGTTACACTACATACAGTCTTAGAAGTTTCAGGAAGTCCTATGTCATTGTGATTTACAATATTTTTAATACTATAATTGAGTATTTGGCCTATCAACAGATAATCAGTCCCGAGTCTTCTGCCAAGTTCCAAAAAAGCATTTTTATTTGTATCGCCAGAAAGTATAAAATTTTTTTCACCTTGATAATATTTATTGTTTTGTCTGTCTAAAACAGTAAATTTTCTTGCCTGTGTAATCAATGAAACAAGTGCCTGAGTAAATCTTTGTGATATTTGTTTTCCGCTTTCATTGCTTCCTAAAATATCATAACTGTTTTTATATTCAAAAGGTATTATTGCTATTTTTCGCCTGTTATTTGGACTAAATCCTGGCGTTTTGTACCTTAGCATTTTAATTCTAAGCTTAACTATCCACTCACTACCTTCTTTTCTTGAGTCAATAATCCTGTACTTTCGTATAAAGCCTCTTGTTGCCTCTTTGATCCTTTTTTGAGATTTCTCGGAGATAGAGATACCATGGGAGCTTTGACCATCTAACGATATAGCCGCTTCTTTGATTGCCTTTGCATAAACTCTTTTGGAACTTATTGCAACTCCATTGGTTTGCTTTACTGCCTCTATGAGAGCATTTCTTATAGCTATTGTCCTGCTCATGCCAGAACCTTCAACTATCAAGTATGTAGTTTTTATACTGGCAAAAGAAAATACAGGGAATAGAATCATTAAAAATATAATTATTTTTTTCATTGTTAAACCTTAAAAATCATTAATATTGTTAACTGGCTTACTTACTTCAATAGATTTTTTGTAAACATGTTTTTTGATCTTTTTCTTAGTCTTGTATCTTCCACTGTTAAAATCATTTACTGCTTTTAAAGTCTTATATCTCCATACCCTAACTACGCCTACAAATTTAACTCCGTTTTTTGTTGTATATCTCCAGGTTTTAACTGTGCTGACACCTTTTAAGCTTGCACTTGCATTGCTTCTTGCATTATTATTTGTAATTTTAATAATATTTTTTATGGTTTTTTCTATAGTGTCACTGTTTAGCTTCATTTTTCTTTGAACATATCTTCTTATTTCTTCGCCATTTGCTCTATTTTGCTTGACACTCAAATATCCATTGATAATTTCAGCTATTTGTGCATCTGCATTACTTTTTGCATTTGCCTTGGCTTCACTTCTTAACTGATTATTTATATAGCTGTCATTATCTTTGGAGTAAGAACCTATACCATAAGATATTATCATTGGAGTTCCGTCTAAATCATAAGCAAGCCTTACTCCAAAAGTACTTAGATACTCTTTTTTATTATTTGGTAAAAGATCTTCAATACGCCTTCCTTTGCCATGAACTATAGAGTTTCTTCTAAGCCTTATATCTTTTGCTATTTGTATTGTTTTTGCTGAAGCAACGGCAATTATACCGACAACATAACTGCCACTTTTATCTGTCGCAAGCGATGTTTGTATAGGAAAAAGACCCGCTATGCTCCCAGAAGCTATTCTTAGGGTATTTTTTAAAAACTTATCTCTAAAAATATCTTTCTTCTTTATTGGAGTCATTTTTTTCAATTCATCAGGGCTGACTCCCAATTTTATCAACTTTTTATCTAATTTTTTATCAGTTACTTCTAAGCTTTTATCAAAAATTTTAAGAATTTTTCCAACAAATCCCTTTACATTCGGATTTGGCAATTCTATCTGCTTTGCGTTAGTTGATCTATCAGAATAAAACGATTTTATCTTAGCTGTTAAAACTCTTCCAAATCTTGCCATCAGATATTTAGTCTGTAATTTCATAAGTGCTTTGTCATAAGCATTTACAAGAGCATCGCCAAATTGCGGATCAGTAGGTTTTAAAGAAACTGCCTGTGATGCAAAAAAGAAAAATTTTCCATTTTGTTCACCAAATTCATGTATTCCAAACTTTTTTATAGCATTATATGCCCAATCATCTATGGAATCGGTTGCATCTTCTACATTATTTGGATTTGAAAGCTTATTTATCTCATTCATATCTTTTTGATTTATTTTAATAGTACTTTTTGCCATTGAAAAAGATATAAAACCCAATAAGACCAAAGTGAATATACCTGTAAATAATTTTTTCATCATTTTACCTTACCAATTTACTGATTTGCTGCTTCCAGCTTTGCTTATAACCGTTTCGCCTTCCCAATACGCCAAGCCTGTCTTGGTGTCAGTGAGTGTTAGCTGAAAATAGTAATCAACTCTTGTTTCACCATTAGATAAAGTTGAATTCCTCTGGATAATCTTTCCGGAAAGAGAAAAATCATAACCTATAAGTTGTCCTTTTTTAACAACAGTTTTTTGATTTACCTCATCTGAATTTCTTAATTTTCTCGCCTCATTTGTCATTTCATCAGTAGTCCCGCCTGCTCTAAACTCAGTAGTTACCACTACTTTTCCACTTTGTAAAAGTGCGATTCTTATACTTTTGGTTAATTGATCCATATCAATCATTTGGTCTGTATCATTTACAATTCTAGAAATCGCCAATACATATCTTCCGCCACCTGGCTTATTTAACGCACCGCTTTTTAGCATAGACTGCACTGCATCATGGGAAGCTTTTCTAAAATCTTGATAATCAAGCCCTAAAGTAGCAGCTTTTGCACTTGCTGGATGTTGATTGTTGATATATGTAGGCTGACCTCCTGCACATCCAGCAAAAATAACAGCCGTTATAATTGCAAGTAGTGATAATTTACCTATATTCTTTAGTTTCATTTGGAATCCTTTCTTTGTTTTTTGCATAATTTACTATATTTATCTTGTAAGTTCTTACATTTGGAGATGTAGCAACAATATTATATATTTCACTTTCGCCCGGCGCTAAATGAATTTTGTGAAATCCTCCGGTTATGCTTGTTATCTTAAATCCATTTTTATCAAACCATTGCACTTGGTACAATGCATCCACAGCAGTATGAGGCAAAAGATTTTTCAAAGCAAATTGTACCTGAGCCAAACCGTCAACTCTTTCTTTACTTATAGAGTCTGTTACTACTATTTTGTTTCTTAATGAATTGTCTATACTTATTGGCCAATTCGGGTGAGCAGGAACAGGGGTATTTTGGCAACCTACAAACAATATAACCGCTGTTATACTTAGTATGATTTTAGAAAGATACTTCATTGTATATTGCCTTTGATGTTGGTGTTACTATCCTAATAAATACTATATGATTTTTCTTTGGATTTAAATTCATAGTAAATACTTTAGTATGATTTGGTGTAAAAACTGATAATTTTGAAGATTTTATCTCAATTCTTGCAATTTGAAAATTCTTAGGTAAAAGCAACCATTGTCTAGTATCTGCTCTATTCATGAATCCTTGATAAGCTGCACCGATGATACCTCCAAGCAAACCTCCTCTTTTTTTGAGCTCATACTGTATAAGACTTTGAGTAACTGTTCTTGTAATAGCTCTTGCCATGATAGTTGGAAATCTCTTTTTGAACTCTGTTTTTATGATTTTATCCATACTTGCAATTTCTTTCGTACTAACAGATTTATTTGCATTTTGTATATTTAGATATGAAAATGCTGCAGGGTTCTCTTTAAAAGTAGGAAGAGCTATACCTGTATAATATATACTTTTTGTCACTAAAAACAGTGGTATATCAAATCTTAACTCCTTTTTGCTTGGTCCTCTTCCATTTGCAAAAATTATCCAGGCATAATGCTTATTTGATTTATGATTTAAAGTTCCTGCATATTTAAAAGCAAATTTCCAATCATTTTCAACATAATTTGCACCGGCTTCATTTCCTTTAATCATGCCATAAGTCTCTTTAAGCAAATTGGTTGCTTTTTGATAATCATGTGCTCTAATGGAAAATAATCCAGCCATATAACTTGCAAATGGATTTACAAAATCAGGATATGGTTTAAAAGCAAATAAATTGGTATATTTTTTCTCTATCGCATTTTTTGTTTTTTGATTATTAGCTGATTCCTCAACTCTTTTTTGGCTTACTTTTTTACCTTTTAACTTTTTCTTATTTTCCTCTTTGATTTTTTGTTTTTCCTGAGATATTTCTGATTGAAAGAATTTTTTAGCCCTTCTTTGTCTCTCTATTGCTCTGTTAAACTCAACTCTTGCACTTGATATCTTGCCTTCGCTTAGATAATCCATGCCTTTATAAGTATTGACCATTATTCCCTCATAAATTCTAGGTCTATAATCCATAAAAGTATCATTTGTAAGAACAGCACCGATATTTGCAAACATTTTACCGGCTAAAACTTCTTTATCAAATTTTTTTATCTTTACTTCGGATTTATTAAAAAAGAAAATACTTTGGTTGTAGTCTTGTGCATATCTTGAGATGAGTCCCGCATCCAAGTACCACAATAAATCATCTTTTTGTTTTTTTACCAAATTTTTTGAAAGCTGTTGATAGCCACCTGTTTTTTCTACACTTTCATAATTACCTGATTTGCCTATCTTACCCAAATCTGGCGTTGTTCCCGCGCAACCGGCTAAGATAATAGATCCGCATACTATACCCAAAATACTCTTCTTTGTCATATTCATCCTTACATATTTGTGATTTTTAAAGTATTATTATATTTAAAATTAAAGATAATGTCAA
>Ga0256829_1000871_pt1 | contig 26905 bp, 30 predicted proteins | sample 131447metaG_FD_185979 | JGI IMG/M metagenome (GOLD analysis project Ga0256829, IMG submission 185979) | Hydrothermal vent microbial communities from Lau Basin, Pacific Ocean - 131-447 | ecosystem: Environmental > Aquatic > Marine > Hydrothermal vents | place: Pacific Ocean: Lau Basin | collected... | reverse complement strand
TTTTGCAAAAACCTTTTAAAAAATTAAAATAGTAACTTTTATTGAAACCGTAGAGTATTTTTACCGCTCCTTTATCGATTGACAAATCCGCATTTATTATCTTATTGTAATCAAGAGAATATCTCACGCCCAGTCCGTCACATTCAAGACAGGCTCCTTTAGGAGAATTAAACGAAAAAGAGAGTGGCTCTAGTTTATCAAAACTGATTTTACAATCAAAGCAGGCATTGTGTTCACTATAATGAATATGTGATTCTTGCAGACCTATTTCCTCATGGTTTAAAATATCAATCTCCATCTCTCCGTAACTTTGCTTGAGTGCTCGCTCAACATCTTGTGTTATACGGTCTTTATTCTGAGGATTGATGATAAGACGGTCGATAACCACTTTAATAGTGTGTTTTTTGGTTTTGCTTAATTCTATCTCTTCATCTAGCCGCGTCATAACTCCATCTATCATGGCTCTGACATAACCGTTTTGAACAAGTGATTCCAAAATATCCGTAAATGAGCCTTTCTTTTCTTTAATAATAGGCGCTAGTATGATAATTTTAGCCCCAAAAGGTAGTTTTAATACCTGATTTATTATATCTTCAGCACTCATTTGAGAGATTTTTTTGCCGCATTTATGACAATACTGTACTCCTATTCTAGCAAATAACAAACGTAGATAATCGTAAATTTCGGTTATTGTTCCAACTGTGGAGCGCGGATTTTTAGATGTTGTTTTTTGATCTATTGCAATAGCTGGGGTCAGACCGTCGATTTTATCTACGTTCGGTTTACCTATACGGTCTAAGAACTGTCTGGCGTAAGACGACAAGGACTCTATGTATCTTCTTTGTCCTTCGGCATACAGAGTATCAAAAGCCAATGTTGATTTGCCGCTTCCACTAAGACCGGTACAAACAACAAGTTTATTTTTTGGAATTTCTAGTGAAATATTTTTTAAATTATTTTCGTGCGCACCATATATTTTTATCATATATATCTATATCCTTTTATATATCTTAAAAGCCTGATAATTCATAATCAAATTATATCAGAGTCTTGCTTATGAAGCGTATTTAAATTATTTTTAGGCTAATATAACGTATAATCATTAAAAATTAACGGAACAATGAATGATAGAAACCATCATAAAGGCAACGGTAAGTTTTTGTGAACATCAGTTGGCAAAGATTTGTACTCAGGATAAAAGTCAGTGTCTGCAATCACTTTTTATAGCAGAGATGGACATCTTAGATGCCAATAGTAAAGTACAAATAAGCATTGGTATCACACAATCAATGCTGCAAAATATCAATATGATATTTTTAGATGAAGCAGATAGTTCAAAAGAAGAATTGACCAATATGTTGCTGGAGGTTACTAATATGATTGTAGGGAGCGCAAAAGTTCTTATGCAGAGCAAGCAGGGTGGTGAGCGTTTTATAAGTGTACCGCGTTTTAAAAAATACGGTTTATTGTCGTACAAGGACGCTAATGGCATAACTTTAAGAGCCGATTGTGGATGTATGGTAATTTGCGCAAAGGATATCTATGAGTGAAAAAGAACATAATCATAAAAACAGCTTTGATGATAGCAAAGAGCTTGCATGGATGAACTATGAAGGTTTGCTGGATATGGAAGTTATGTTTGAAGCTGATCTGGGTGAGACGGAATTGAGTATTGATGAGATTTTGAAACTTGAAAAAGGTTCGGTTATTGATCTTAAAAAACCTGCCGGGGAGAGCGTGGAGTCTTATGTTAACGGACGTATTTTAGGAAAAGGCGAGGTGATGGTGTATGAAAAAAATCTAGCTATTAGGATTAATGAAGTTTTAAATTCAAGTGCGGTTTTATATTATCTGTCTAAGGAAAGATTGTGAAAAAAATTGTGTTATTACTGTTAATATCTGTTGTATTAATGGCGTCAGATATACTGAGTTACAATGTTTACAATAGAACTAAAAGAGTTGATATAATGTTTACATTTGATACTCCATATCAAGGTATTATTAAAGAGATTAAAAGGTCGTCAAAAATTATTTTACAGCTATATGGTTTAAGCGTTGATGCGCCGGCGGTAAAGCATATTAACTCTCCGCTAGTTTCAAAAGTGACAATTACTCCGCTGGATAATTATGTACAGATTGTTGCCTTTACAGGCTCAAATACTAATTTACAAATTGATAAAACTACTGACAAATATGGCTTAAGATTGAGATTTATTCCAAAAGTAGTTATAACTGATAAAACAAATATATTAACACATAATCACACCTCTTTTGCGCTTAAAACACAACAAGATTTAGATATACCGACTAGCTATTATATTGTTGTTGCATTTTTGTTTATAGCTGCTGCTCTTTTATTTTTTACCAAAAGAAAAATTAACAAAGGGACAAGCACGCAAAAGTCGCAGCCGGCTGCTTTGAAAAAAAGATGGTTTTTTAAGGATCAGGGCAATATGAAAGATACCGTTAATGTGCGTTTTACAAAACAGATAGATAAAACAACAAGCATCATGATGCTTGACTATGGTGAGTTTAATTATCTTATTTTAAATGGACAGTCATCAGTTTTGTTAGATAAATTTGAAAATGATAAGCCAATCGCAAATAACAGGTTTGATGAACTGTTGCAAGAGCATACGCAAGAGATAGACAAACTACTTCAAGCCACACAAACGCAAGAAGACGATGAACCATTTGAACTCTATAAAAACAAGGCATCCTCAATTGCTTATGATCTATAAATATATTTATAGATATTAATAAAAGATATAGTATTTATAACTTTTATATACAAAGCTAAATTTATTGTAGTAATAAAGTTGATACAATGATGAGGTAGGGGATTAAAAATTATACTATTTTAAGAGACCGTAAAAAATTGATCTGGCTACGCTTATTGGGATACAGAAATGATAGAATTTCTGTGGAACAATAAGAGGAGAAAAAGAAGATGGCAGGATACGGGAAAAGATATACCCAAGAGTTCAAAGATACAGCAATCCAGCTGGCACTCAATAGTGAGAAGTCAACATTGCAAACAGCCAAAGAGTATGAAATAGAGCTTGATGAAGACTTACCAAAGTTTTTTGATAGAACTAAACGCTATGTTGATTACGCCCTGCTCAATAAAACTGGAAAAATCATTGCTATTGTATTTTAGGGATTAAATCTCTGATTTCTATTTCAAATTCAGAAGCAATTTTGTAAAGGTGTTCTAAATTGTAATGAACACCATGTTTTCTGGTTTCAATCTTTGCAACATAATTAGGTGATTTATGGCCGAGAATTTGAGCAAGTTTTAACTGGCTTATTTTACGCTTTTTTCTTTCAGCTTTAACATTTTCAACAATCTGATCCATAAATTTAGCCAAAGCTTTCTCTTTTTCCAAGTACACACCTATGAGTTTTTGTAATCATAGTTGTTATACAAAAACCAGACAAACACTTATAAGTGTTTATAAAGGAAGTTTAACTTAAAATATGATGTTCTGGAAGTACCGTAAAGTTTTTGACTTATTTACTATGGATATTATTAAGGTTGCAAAATGAGTAAAAATATTTTTATATTGTCAGGCTGTATGGCTACACAACCAAATGTTAAACTCGATAAAAAAAGAGCCGACGATGTTAAACACTACAACATCACAGCGGAACTGCTTTATCAAAGCATTATAAAATATAGAGTAACAAATGAATAAACGACCATGAGAAGTGTTAGTGATACATAAACTTTTACAAAGGCAATTAGAAAAATTGGCTTTTAAAGATGGAAAATTTCCAGAAAAAAATCTGGAAAAGTTTATAGATTTTGTAAATACATCATATTATAAAAGTGATGAAGAAAGAGATTTTTTAGAGCATACTGTAGAAACTTTATCTCAGGAGATGAAAAAACTTTATAAAGAGTTGAAGCAAAAGTCACAAACCGCATTAGCAAAAAGTGAACAGCGATACAGAGAATTAGCAATGAGGGATTCTCTTACGGGGATATTAAATAGATTTGCTTTTCAAGAAGAGCTTAACAGAATTATTTCTAATTCAAAAAGAACAAATACAAAATTTGCCTTATTATTGTTGGATTTAGACCATTTCAAGAAAGTAAATGATACTTATGGGCATGATATTGGAGATAAATTACTTCAAGAAGTAACTAATAGAGTTTTACCAAATATAAGAACAGAAGATGTATTTGCCCGTATTGGTGGTGATGAATTTGTTCTTATCTTTACAAACATCAAGAATGATACACTTGAAAAATTAGTCAAAAAAGCTATTATTCTTTTTAGAAAATCATGGATTATAGAGAATATTAAGTTAAATGTCACCACAAGTATTGGTGTTGCTATATTTCCAGATCATGCAGATAATGAGATAGAATTAATGAAAAAAGCTGATATTGCAATGTATAAATCTAAAGAACTAGGGAGAAACCAGATTGTATATTTTGATAAATCTTTTTAAAGGATATTTTTTGGTTGGGATTGGTATAAGTTTTCGAGGTCTTTGTCAGGATTGTCGGCTATGATTTTCTTTGCTGGTCTTGGATGCGCAAGTTCCTCCACTTTTGCTATGAATACGTTGGCAAAAGATGCCCAAACAACAAAAGAGACAATCAGCTCAAAATCCTTAAAGAAAATATCAAACAAAAAATTCTAAACTCTTTTAATGCAAACAATAAAAAGGTGATTGTCTTCACAGTCTTTTCAGATATAGCCGAGTATCTGTATTAAATATACATCAGCGGACAAAAAAGGAGTTTAGGGTTGAGCATTGTCTCATAACTGGAAGCGGCACAAACAAAACAACCCTGCAAAAAACGGAGCGAATCGGACACTAATGACAGTTTCATTCGGATAGTGATGACGGAAATGATTCGGACACTTTATGCTAAAATATCACTATAGAAAATATCTCTTCTTGAACTGTCCGAACTGAAGCGACATGGGTGTCCGGATACTCTGTTAAACGCATCTTGTTTGATATATAAGGGTAATTATTGTATAATTATAAAAATATAATAACATAAATTAGATAACTTGCTTAAGTCTTTATATAGGTTATTAAGAGATGTTGAACAATATTTAAAAATAAACATAAAGGTGCGGTTATGGAGTGCGAATTTCCAACTGTCAATTCTAATAAAGATGAAATTAAATCGATTTTTAAGACTGTTAAAACAATTGCAGTTGTTGGACTATCCCCAAACAATACAAAAGATAGCCACAAGGTAGCGGTTTACCTGCAAAGCCAAGGATATAAGATAGTTCCTATTTATCCTAAAGAGGAGATAATTTTAGGTGAAAAGGTTTATAGATCGTTGCTTGATGTTCCGGTCAATATCGATATGGTCGATATTTTTAGAAAACCATCTGTTATGGATATGATTGTAGAGCAATGCATAACAAGAGGAGACGTGAAAGTTGTATGGTCTCAAATAGGAATAGTAAATAATGAAGCCGCACAAAAAGCTAAAGACGCAAATATTAAAGTTGTCCAAAATCAATGCGCAATGGTTGATTATAAAAATCTAATGGAGAGATAATTGTCAGTTACAATTGATGAGATATATGAGGCGCAAAAACGTATAAATGGTGTTGTGGTTCAAACTCCATTTGCATTCGCTCCTTACCTAAGCAAAACAGCAGATTGCTTTGTTTATCTAAAAAAAGAGAATCTACAGGTAACCGGCGCATTTAAGATAAGAGGGGCATACAATAAAATCGCCTCGTTAAGTAACAAACAAAGAGAAGCGGGAGTAGTAGCGGCAAGCGCAGGTAATCATGCCCAAGGTGTTGCTTTTTCTGCGCAAAAGTTTGGCATTAAAGCTATTATTGTTATGCCTGAGGCTACGCCTTTAAATAAAATAGAAGGCGTAAAATATTTTGGTGCAAAGGTTATCTTAAAGGGATCCAATTACGATGAAGCTTACGCATATGCACTTGAATACGGGGCACTGCATAATTTAACTCTTATCCATCCGTTTGAAGATGATAAAGTGATATCCGGACAGGGTACGGTAGCTTTGGAGATGTTATCAGATATTGATGATTTAGATGCGATTGTCGTGCCCGTCGGCGGTGGCGGACTTATAAGCGGGATTGCTGTAGCAGCTAAGAGTTTAAAGCCAAGCATTCAAGTCATAGGTGTTGGCGCCAAAGGTGCTCCGGCGCTTAAAAACTCTTTTGATGCAAAAGAGTGTCATAACAGTTTAAATGTTAGGACGATTGCTGACGGTATAGCAGTCAGAGACTGTTCAGAAATAACATTAAATTATATCTTAAAATATGTAGATAAATTTATAAGTGTAGATGATGCTGAGATCGCAAGTGCTATTTTATATCTTTTAGAGAGGCAAAAGCTTGTTGTAGAGGGAGCTGGAGCTGTTGGTGTGGCGGCACTGATGCATGATGAGTTACCTGAATTAAAAGGTAAAAAAGTTGCTGTTGTGTTAAGCGGCGGCAATATGGATGTAACACTTTTGTCTGTTATAATTGAAAAAGGTTTGATTAAATCAAGTCGTAAAATGAAGCTGGTTGTTACTTTAGTAGATAGACCCGGTTCGCTTATGAAGTTATCGGCTATTTTAAAAGAACTTGATGCTAATATCGTTCATATAGCATACGATAGGACATCTATCTCCCTTGAATACGGTGATGCTAATGTTATTGTCCATCTTGAGACAAAAGGGATCAAGCATCAACAGCTTATCATGGATGTTTTACAAACAAGCGGATATCTAAGTCAAAGCGTAGTATGATAGCTATTGATTTGGGTTCAAATACTATTCGTTTTGTGGAGTATAACTGCAGTACAAAAACCTGGGGCGATAGTTATGAGGCGATTGTTAAAACTGCTGACAGACTGTTTTGTACAAACGAAATTAAAGAACAAGCGATTGAAAGAATTATAAATGCAATAAAGCATGCTAAAAATAAGCTTGATTTTCAAAACAATCAAGTCTTGGCAGTTGCCACCGCCGCTATGCGCTTGGCTGATAACGCTGCTGATGCTTTAGCAAAAATTAAAGCTCAAACCGGTATAAGTTTTGATATTATCAGTGGTAGCGATGAAGCTAAATATACGGTATATGCGGTACAAAAAAGGCTTAATGCTTTACATGTAAAGACAAAAACATTTGTTTTGGTTGATATTGGCGGCGGTTCTACAGAGATAACTTTTGTAAATAATAACAACATAACTACAAATAGTTTTAATATTGGAATAGTTACATTAACACAACAAGCTTCAAATAACGGCAGATTAGACAATCTGTTAGATAATATCCTTAAAGATGTTAAGTTATTTATACGGGCTTATTATCAAAATAATATGCGACCTGAGTTGTTTGTGCAAACGGCAGGAACACCAACGACTCTTGCCGCATATTTGCAGGGTCTGGGGTATGATACTTATAATCCTGCTAAAATCAATGGTTTTGTTTTAAAACAAAATGTATTAAAACAGGTAAAAAAAGAGTTGTTAGCCATGGATAAGCAAACACGTGCCAAATATGTCGGAACGGGTAGAGAAGACTTAATTATCACCGGAATTGATATTGTTAATCAAATATATGATATCTTAGGCTTTAAAGATGCAATAGTAATAGATGATAGTTTACGTGAAGGACTTGCTTTTTATTATTGCGATAAATTAAAGTGAGTCTTAATCTAATTAACAGTTATATTTTTCTATAATCTTGATAATTTTTAACAAGGAGATGCTATGAAGATTAGCGGTGCGCAGATGGTTATTGAAGCATTAATAGCAGAAAATGTAGATACCGTTTTTGGTTATCCAGGCGGCGCTATTATGAATATTTATGATGAGATATATAAGCAAAATTCATTTAAGCACATCCTGACAAGACATGAGCAAGCAGCCGTTCATGCTGCCGAGGGCTATGCTAAGGTCAGCGGAAAAGTCGGTGTCGCTATGATCACTAGCGGCCCCGGTTTTACAAACGCAGTTACAGGCTTGGCAGATGCGTATATGGATTCGGTTCCGTTAGTCGTTATAAGCGGACAGGTGCCTATGAGTTTGATTGGTACTGATGCTTTTCAAGAGATTGATGCAGTCGGTATCAGCCGTTCTTGCACAAAGCACAATTATCTAGTCACTGACGCAAAAGATTTGCCGCGCGTTTTAAAAGAAGCTTTTTATATAGCATCTTCAGGTCGTCCCGGTCCTGTGCATGTTGATATTCCTAAAGATATAACAGCTCAAATAGAAGTTTTTGATTACTCTACGCCCACACATTTGGAGACATACAAGCCTACTGTTAAAGGCAATGTTCGCCAAATTAAAAAAGCTGTTATGGCTATTAAAGAGGCAAAAAGACCTCTTTTTTATATAGGTGGAGGAGCGATTAATTCTAATGCCGCACAAGAGGTTCGAGAATTGGTGAAAATGACCGGCATTCCTGCTGTTGAGACATTTATGGCTAGAGGAACGCTAAGATATGATGATCCGCTTTTGATCTCAATGCCTGGAATGCATGGTAGTTATGCCGCAAATATGGCAATGAGCGAGACAGATTTGATGATATCTCTTGGCGCTAGATTTGATGACAGGGTAACAGGAAAGTTAAGCGAATTTGCAAAACATGCAAAGATTATACATGTAGATGTTGATCCTGCAAGTATTTCAAAAATAGTCAAAGTTGACTATCCGATAGTGGGTGATTTAAGGCATGTGGTAAAGAACATGATGGAGATAGCATCAAGTGTTATTGAGAAGGAACGCTATGAGCCTTGGCTTGAAAGCGTAGAGCATTTTGATAAACTACACCCGCTTTCATATAAAGAAGATTCCGATAAATTAAAACCGCAGTGGGTTATACAAAGAGTAGGCGAGCTTTTAGGTGAGTGTGCAAATATTACAACTGATGTTGGTCAACACCAAATGTGGACTGCTCAGTTTTATCCATTTTCAAGACCCAGACAACTTATCAGTTCGGGTGGTTTAGGGACTATGGGCTTTGGTTTTCCAGCAGCCATCGGAGTAAAGGTAGCCGATTTTGAACGTGTTAGTATTAATATTACCGGCGATGGTTCGATTTTGATGAATATTCAAGAGCTTATGACGGCAGTTGAGAAAAAGATACCCGTTATTAATATTATATTAAATAATAATTTTTTGGGGATGGTAAGACAGTGGCAGACTCTTTTTTATGATAAAAGACACTCTGAGACCGATTTGAGTATGCAGCCTGATTTTGTTATGTTAGCCAGATCTTTTGGAGGAATCGGATACGTTGTCCATACAAAAGAAGAGTTTGATGCTGCTTTAAATGATGCGGTTGAAAAAAATATCGTAGCTATGATAGATGTGCGCATAGATAGGTTTGAAAATGTTATGCCTATGGTGCCGTCAGGCGGTTCACTGTTTAATATGATGTTAGAATACAAGGAAAAATAGATGGAAGCAGTAAGACGAGTAATTTCTGTGGTTGTATTAAATGAAGCAAGTGTTCTCTCTAGGATAACAGATCTTTTTTCAGGAAGAGGTTACAATATCACATCTTTAACAGTTGCTCCAATTCCTAAAAGTAAATATTCGCGCTTGACTATTGTGACATCAGGGTCTATGCGGGTAATTGAGCAGATTACAAAACAGCTTCATAAACTTATACCGGTTTTAAAGGTTATAGAGCATTGTGATGCTGTTGAAAAAGAGATGGTTTTAGTAAAATTTTCAAGCGATAACAGTATAAGCGATATTGAGACGGTATGTAATGCATACAACGGAAAAATAGTTAATGCCGGTGATGGTTTTGTTATAGCTTTAGTAGCAGACGAATCACAAAGAATGGATAATTTTTTAGATGCTATAGAACATTTTCATCCTAAAGAGATTGTAAGAAGCGGTACTGTCGCGCTTGAGCGTTAAAAATGCTACTCTCAGAGATTGCTTCATCGCTTGATTGTGAATATTTTGGAGATAATGTTGATATCCATGGCATGAATGATCTTTTTCATGCAGGTAGTGGTGAATTAAGTTTTATAACCGATAAAAAATATATCCCGTCTTTAGCTTCTTTAAAAGCATCTGCCGTTTTAATCTCAAAAGATTTACTTCAATATTTGCCTAATGATATTTCATCTATAGTGTGTGAAAATGTATCTTTATCTATGGCGTATGCTACAAAGCTTTTTGAACCCAACAAGATAGAGCCAATGGATAAGAAAACATCTATAGGCAAACAGACTTATATTGATAAAAACTGCAATATTGAACAGGGTGTTATCATTGGAGATAACTGTACCATAATGGCAGGTGTATATCTTGGATCATGTGTTGTTGTAGGCAACAACACCGTTATCTATCCAAACGTCACCATATATAGAGATACCGTGATTGCCAATAATTGCATAATCCACTCAGGCAGTGTTATAGGTGCAGATGGATTTGGATTTGCCCATACCGCCGACGGACATCATATTAAAATTTATCATACGGGTAATGCTGTTATTGAAGATGATGTTGAAATAGGTGCAAATTGTGCAGTTGACAGGGCTGTTTTTAACTCAACTGTTATTAAAAAAGGTGTAAAACTGGATAATTTTATCCATATAGGACACAACTGTGAGATAGGTGAGTATTGTTTACTAGTTGCTCAAAGCGGGGTAGGAGGCTCTACTACTTTGGGGAGAAACTGTGTAGTTAGCGGTCAAAGTGCTTTTGCAGATCACTTAGATATAGCTCCTTTTTCAACCTTTACGGCCAGAAGCGGAGCAACAAAGTCAATTAAGCAACCAAATGGTATCTGGAGTGGTTATCCGTTAATGTCACATCAAAAATGGATGAAGCTTCAAATAAAAATAGCAAGATTATTAAAAGAAGAGAAATGGACATTAAACAAATAGCTGAGATTATAGGTGCAAAGTACAGTGGTCAATCTTTTGAGATCAAAAAAATAAATACCTTACTAGATGCACAGCCCTCGGAGATATCGTTTGTATCAAATGATAAATATGTTAAAGATATATATAAAACAAAAGCCGGCGCATTGATAGTTGACGGCGATAACGCAAACAAAGCCTCATCTTCGGCAATTACGCTCGTTGTAGATGAGCCGTATGTTGCTATGGCAAAATTATCAAAATATTTTTCATCATCAATTGAGAGCAGTATAGATAAAAAAGCAGTTGTCGGCAAAGGCAGCATTGTATCTGAAAAAGCAGAATTAAGAAACAATGTAAACATCGGTAAAAACTGTCATATCATGGCAAATGTCTATTTGGGAGACAACGTAGTTATAAAAGATAATACTATACTTTATCCGGGTGTAGTTATTTATAGAGACTGCTATATCGGTTCAAATTGTATTGTTCATGCCAACAGTGTAATCGGTGGTGATGGATTTGGTTTTGCAACTTCTAAAACAGGTCAGCATATTAAAATCTATCAAAATGGAAATGTAATAATTGAAGATGATGTTGAGATAGGTAGTTGCACCACTATAGATAGAGCTGCTCTTGGGAGTACGCTTATTAAAAAAGGTGTGCATATTGATAATCTCGTGCAAGTTGCACATAACTGTGAGGTGGGTGAATACAGTGTACTGGTATCACAAACCGGCTTGGCAGGTTCATCTAAGCTTGGACACCATGTCGTAATGGGCGGTCAAAGTGCCACGTCAGGTCATCTTGAGATCGCACCTCTTACAACACTTGCTGCTAGAAGCGGTGTTACTAAATCAATCAAGACAAGCGGCAAGGTTTTTGGAGGATTTCCTTTGATGCAGCAGAAATCATGGTTGAAACTTCAGGCAAAATTGGCTAAACTATTAAAAACTTAAAAGGATACGTAATGTCAGAAAACAAAATAGAATCGACAATAGCTCTTCACGGTACAAAAAAAGGAGTGATTTCAATTTCAAAAATCAAAGAGCCTTACGGCGAGGGAAGCGGTACAGTTGCCAGCATAGGTATTTCATTAGGGGGCAATACGGATGAACCGGATTGGAAAGTTCATATTCCAATTGAAAATCTAGAAGAGGTCGTTGCGGTTTTAAACACTCTCAAATAAAAGCTAAGAAATAAAGTCTCTACCCGTTTTTTTACTGGCAAAGAGACTTTATTGGCATATATTAATACTTTATTTTAATGTTGCTACATACTTTTTAATACGATTGATACCCTCTTCAATACTGCTTGTATCTGTAGCAAAACTAAACCTAAAATATCCTTCGCTTCCAAATCCAAGACCCGGAACAACGGCAACACCTGTTTTTTCAAGTAAATCTTTGCAAAATGCAACCGAATCGTTACTCACTGATTTTATATTTACAAACAGATAAAACGCACCCATAGGAGATAAAACAGACAATCCGTCAATATCGTTAAATAATCTAACTGCTGCATCTCTTCGTTTTTGAAACTCTAGTCGCATTTTTTCTACATCTTTATCGATACTTCCATTTAGTCCAAAAATAGCAGCTTTTTGCGTGATTGAATTAATATTTGATGTGCTTTGACTTTGAAGTTTTTTAGTAGCTTGTACAATATCTTCTCTATATGCCGCCATGTATCCAAATCTCCACCCCGTCATAGCCGCAGATTTGCTGAGTCCGTTTATCGTGATGGTACGTTTAAACATATCGTCACTGACAGATGCTGTTGATGTAAATTGTCCATCATATATCAATTTTTCATACATCTCATCGCTTGCCACTAAGATATCTGTACCTTCTAAAATTTTTCCAATAGCAGTTAATTCATCTTTTGAATATATTGTACCTGTAGGATTAGAAGGGGATGTTAAAACAAGCATTTTTGTTTTATTTGTAATTGCATCTTTTAGTTGCCGGGGAGTCATTTTAAAATTTGTTGCATCTGTTGTTGCAATCTCTATCACCCTGCCGCCACAATATTTAACGATTTCAGGATATGTTACCCAGTATGGAGTCGGAATAATAACTTCATCTTCTTCTTCAATTACAACTGAAAAAAGATTAAACAAAGACTGTTTGGCACCATTATTGACTATAACGCCTGCCATATTATATGCAAGGTTATTCTCTTTTTTAAGCTTATTGATAATAGCTTGTTTTAGCTCAGGGATTCCGTCAACTGCGGTATATTTTGTAAAACCCTCATTTATGGCTGTAATTGCTGCATCTTTGATGGGTCTTGGAGTATCAAAATCTGGCTCACCTGCAGAGAAGCTAAGTATATCTTTGCCCTCTGCTTTTAGATCTGCTGCAAGATTTGATACAGCTATAGTAATTGATGTCGAGAGTGCATTGATGCGTTTTGTTAGCATAAACTATACCTTATATTTTTTTCAGATTATACCAAAAAATACCCAATATTTTATGTTGCAAGATACTGGAATTGAATTATATAAATAATTTTTTAAGAGGATTGGTGTTAGTTTTGCATAGATTGAATAAATGAATTATATATCTCTTCGAGTTTCAAATCTTTTTCTAAAATCTCTTTATCATCTTGCATCATTATATGTTCTAGTATCGCAACGCGCTTTAAAAGGTATTCAAACATCTCTTTGTTGATATCTGGTAGTTTATTGTGCATAAATGGATCTTTGCATCGTCCTTTTTCTATGGTATGTGCAGGAATTCCAATAGCAGTTGAATTTGGCGGAACATCCCTGACAACAACAGAGTTCGCACCTATTTTAGAGTTTTCCCCTATAGTTATGTTTCCTAAAACTTTTGCTCCCGCACCTACAACTACATGGTGTTTTATAGTTGGATGGCGTTTATGCATATCAAGACTCACACCACCGAGTGTCACACCCTGATAAATTAAGACATCATCTTCTATAATAGTTGTTTCACCGATAACCACGCCAAAACCATGATCTATAAAGACCCGTCTGCCTATGGTTGCTGCCGGGTGTATATCTATATTTGTCAAAATTTGATTAAAGCCCATTATTACTCTTGCCGTGCGCGTTAATCCAAGCTTGTGCAATTTATTTGATATTCTATACCAAAATATAGCCCAAATACCCGGATAATTAAATAAAAAATTTAATTTTGATGTTAAAGCAGGGTCGTTATGATAGGCGTTTGAAAAATCTTCTCTTATTTGTTTAAAAATACCCAAAATTTTATCCTATTAGTTTGTTGTATCTAAATATCCGTTTTGGTACATATATACTTCAAGTTTTTGTAGTGTATCATTTTTTTCTTCTTCTGTATTAAAATCATTTTGTGAAAGATTTGTTTTAAGCTGTAAAAGTAAATCTTTAGAATTATAGCCTATATCATCTAAAATATCCATGATACTTATAGAGTCCTCAATGTTATCTAACGCAAATCCATCATCTGTTATAGTGACTGTGCATTCGCTAGGATGTTCAAATAAGTTGTGCTTCATGCCCAATGTTTCTTGATATGCTCCTATATTAAAAAAAGCAAGATAATAATCTTCATGATCCAAATCAACATCATGCAGATAAAGCGGTTTTGTAGGATTGAAACCGATCTCTCCGTCACTATCGCATGTAATGTCCCACAGTGAAGCGGGTAAAATGGGCTTTATGTTAAGATGGTCTATCGGCATAACAGGAAATTCTTGACTTAACCCCCAATAATCAGGCAGGCTTTGAAAAATTGAGCAGTTTATGAGATATTTCTCCTGTAGGCGCTCTTGTAAGAGCCTTATCTCTTGTGTGGGATTATCCTGAGAGATATAAAGTGACTTTTTTATGATGTTATGAGCTAGAATTTCAGCATTTGATCTATCTTGCAGATCAATATATCCAAGGTCAAAAAGGGTTAATAGTGATTCTATATGATCAAGTGCATCATGAAGATATTCCATAGCATTTTTTGGAGTTAGTTGGCTATAAAGATCTTTTAGCTCGTCTATTAGCGGGGGATTAACTTCTTTGTATTTTAGATGCTTTAGTTGATAGTCTTGTGCAAAAAGCTCAAGAACAGGTGTAATCAAAACGCTGTGTGACGCTGCTATAAATCTACCTGATTCTGTATAAATATTTGGATGTGTCACTGATTTGGCATCACTGATTTGACGAAGTAAAAAGACAACATCGTTGGAAAATTCTCTTATTGAGTAGTTGCGTTCAAAATCATTTTTATGCTGTGAGTATTGAACTGCCAAGCCACCGCCTATATTGATATTTTTTAGATGTTTTGCGCCCATTTTCTTTAGTTCTGCGTAGATATTGCCCGCTTCTCTTAAAGCTTTTTTCAAAGGTGAGATATCAGACATTTGTGAACCTATATGAAAATGAAGCATGGTAAATGCATGTAAGCAGTCGGCTTTTATTAAAAGCTCCATAGCTTCTAAAATCTCAGTAGAGGTTAAGCCAAATTTAGCATCCATTCCTCCGCTTTTTGCCCATGCACCGCTGCCTGAACTGTGCAGTCTTACTCTAATGCCAATATTTGGCATTTTTAAGTTTGTTGTCTGCGCAATTTGTAAAATAGTTTCAAGTTCGCCTAATCCTTCGATAGTGATTGTGATATTATGTCCACTTTGTGCTGCAATAAATCCAAGCTCTATAAGCTTTGCATCTTTAAAACCGTTGACTGTTATAGGATAGCCAAGCGGAGTATGGCTCATAGCCAGGATAAGTTCTGCTTTGGAGCCTGCTTCTAAACCATATCCTTTTTCTAAACCACTTTTTACGATAGAGCGTACAACATTTGGAAATTGATTTACTTTTAGAGGAAATACGGCGTTAAAACTTCCCTGATACTGATTATCTTTAATGGCCTCCGCAAATGCATCATAAAGAGTGTCTATCTGTTTTTTGATAAGATGTTCAAAGCGTAAAATTATAGGACCTTGAATACCTGAGAGTTGTACTTTTTTTGTAATCTCAAGAAGCGATGGCATGCTTTTATGGTTGATACACACTAAGCCGTCTTTAATGATAAAATTATCATTTCCCCAGATATTTATGCCGTAATTCTTCATCTTATCTGCTTATATAGTATCAAAATCTATAACAGATTCGCTTTTTTGATATAGGTCTTTAATCCAGATTTTATGATCTTGAAATTCATTTTCTCCTATTATTGCACAATATCTTGCATTTTCTTTATCTGCGGCTTTAAGATGCGCTTTTAGAGTGCGTGGCTTTAGTGATACAACGGCTTTTTGATTCTTGCGTTTTTTATAAGACAGGGATAATATCAGTGAGATATACTGCTCATCAAGTGCACCGAAATACCATCCGTCACGCTCATCTTCAGGTAGCTCAATTAGTTCTAGTAACCTCTCTACACCAATTGCAAATCCTACCGCAGGAGTCGCTTTGCCATCTAAAAATTCAACCAATCTGTCATATCTTCCGCCTCCTGCTATAGCATTTTGAGCACCAATGCCGCTGCTTATAAATTCAAAGGCTGTTTTACTGTAATAATCAAGTCCTCGAACCAAATTAGGATCAACTTCAAAATTAATATTATTTGATATCAATAAGTTTTGTAAAATTTTAAAATCCTCATCGCAGGAAGGACATAGATTATCAAGCAGTTTTGGCGCGTTTTCATATAATGTTTGGCATTTATTATTTTTACAATCAAGCACACGAATGGGGTTTGTGTCTTTTCTTCTAACACAGTCATCGCAGATATCATCTAGATGATTTTCTAAAAATTCCAGTAGATTTTCTCTATATTGCGGCATACAATTACTATCACCCAATGAGTTTATCTTTAGTTTAAAATCTATATTAAGGTTATTTAAAATATCGCACACCATCATAATAATATTCATGTCTTCATAAACACTGATTTCACCAAAACTCTCAACTCCAAACTGATGAAATTCACGCAAACGGCCTTTTTGAGGACGCTCGTACCTAAACATGGGACCGTGATAAAAAAACTTATACTTTCCGCCGGCTTTATCTAGTTTATTTTGTATAAATGCACGCACCACTCCGGCAGTTCCCTCAGGACGAAGACACACATCATGTCCGCCTTTATCTATAAACTGATACATCTCTTTTCCGACTATATCGCTTGATTCACCGACAGAGCGTTTAAAAAGTGCAGTTTCTTCAAGAAGCGGTGTTTCTATATAACTGTAACCATAGTTTTGAGCCACATTTGTTGCGGTTTGTAAAAAATATTGAAATTTATTTGAGTCGATTATATCGTTCATGCCCCGTAATGATTTTACCATCTAATATTACTCTCCTATAAATTTTGTTATCTGTTTGGTTATAATATCTACATGTAAAGATGCATCAATGCTTAGCGTCTGTATCCCTAAAAGCTCGCCGGCGTGAAGCAGTGCCTCTTGAATATCTAGAAGATATTTAGTTCCGCGCATTTCAATTTTGTCGTGATGCTTGGTTGCTAATCTTAAATTTAACTCTTTTTGGGATAATTTTAGAATTATAGCTTTTTTTGGAAAAATATTATCACATGCAAATGAGTTTAGTTCGATAAGTTTTTGTAAATCGGCGGTTTTACCCGCATAAGCTATGCCTGATATTACGCTTCTGTCGCTTATAATAAGATTATTTAGATTTGGTTTTATAGTACGTTTTATATGTTCTGCTCTGTCTGCTAGAAAGATAAACAGTTCTGTTAAGGGATTTTGTATCTCTTTAAATAAAACAAGTTCTCGTAACTCTTTTCCGATATCTGTACCGCCTGGCTCTTTTGTGAAAACTGCATCAGGATATATACGCTTTAAGGCATTGATTTGTGTGCTTTTGCCGGCAGTGTCGATACCCTCAATAGTAATATACATCTAAGTATCGCTTTTAAGAAGATATTGAATTTCTTGAGGTACGAGATGTGTGGTTTTTCCGTTAAATTTGATAAGATTTCTAACAATAGACGAGCTTACAAAAGCATGTTTGAGGCTTGGCATCAGGTAAACAGTCTCAAGAGTATCATCTAAAGAGTGGTTTAAGTATCCGATTTGAAGCTCAAACTCAAAATCACTAACGGCTCTAAGTCCTCTGATTAAAACTGAGGCATTAACACTTTTGGCAAGCTCAACGGTTAAATTGTCAAATCCCACAACTTGTGTATTTGGTATATCTTTAGTAGCCTCTTTTGCCATTTTTACTCGCGCTTCAAGAGAGAACATCGGATTTTTCTCGCTTGACTTTGCTACTGCCACTATAAGTGTGTCAAAAAGTTTAACAGCTCGTTTTATAATATCTACATGTCCGTTTGTAATTGGATCAAATGTGCCTGGATACAGTGCAATTTTATTCATTTTCGTCCCATCTTTTATATAAATCATTTTTTATGCCAAGCAGATCAAACCATTTTCCAATCATAAAATCCTCCATCTGTTTTAGAGTTATTTGTTTGCTGTAATAAGCTAAAACCGGCGGTGCTATGATTACACCGAGTTTTGAGAGTTTATGCATATTTTCAAGAGAAATAGCGCTAAATGGCATCTCACGCGGCGCTAAGAGTAGTTTTTTATTCTCTTTTAGCATCACTGCCGCTGCTCTTGTTGTTAAATTATCAGCTAGTCCACAGGATATCTTTGCAAGCGTATTCATACTACACGGTATTATCATCATAGCATCAACCCCAAAACTCCCTGATGCTAGCGATGAGGCTATATCTTTGTCATAATGCAGAGTAATATTGTTTTCATGTTTTAAGACTATCTTGGCATTTTTAGAGACAACTAGATGTTTTTGCATACTATCTGGTAATAATTCCAGTGTCTTTAATCCCAAATTAGCACCGCTTGCCCCGCTAACAGCCACTACTATTTTCATTGAATCTCTACCATATTTGGACCTATTATCACGGCTTTTAGTTCTTTACCGTCATCTCTTACGATATTTATAGTATCTCCTTTGCGTCCGCTTTGCAGGGCTTTTGCACTAAAAATTATACTTATACCACCTTGATTTAGCGTGGCGGTAACATTGTGACCTTGTCTTACTAGACTAAGAGGTTGTATGTTTCTTTGCAATATAATTTGACCCGATTGTATTGTAAATTTGCTTTGATATTGATGATTGGATATCGATGCTATGGGCATACCGTGAAAATTTTTAAAATTTACAAACTTTTCTTTAGTATTAAATGCCGTAAGTTCAGTGTGGCGTTTTATCTTTTTTGTTGCAACTATGATATTTATTTTAGCTTTTAATATAAAATTAAAGAAAAACTCTCTATGCCTTGGTGTGATTATATGGATTGTTGAATAATTATTTAAGAGTGCGTAATTTGGAATCGTGACGGTATATGAGCCGGGAAGACGGCTCATATAAGACATTGGCATTACTTTTAAGCTTATGATATCGAGATTTGGATATTTTTGTAAAAAACTCATACGAAGTTTTTGGGTTATCTTTGACATGTCTATCGGACTTTTTTGTGTAAATGTAACATAAGCAACATGAGAAGAGAGTTTATAGCCGTGCTTATGGAATATATTTTTTAGTTTATATGAGCCGAGAGTTATCTTATGTTGACCTGCATTATATTGTGTTATGATAAAATTATGTTTGATATACGGTACAATATTTGATGCATAGATAATGTTTGTATTTGTTATATAATTTCGTTTTAAAATATATGCATGTAAGATATTAAGAGATATTATTAATAAAAATATATATTTTGGCATCAATGTTTTACCTTTAGTTTGTATTTTAACATATATGGGAAAATAATTATAGTATTATAGTCGTGTTGGAGTAAAAAATGCCTTTAAATAAGATTAATACTGAGTCATTATCATCATTGCAGGATTTATGTATTGATGATATTTTGCGTAACGGCTTCTTGTTTACCTTGTTTGATAACCAAGATGAGCTGGAGTTTTGCGTTAAAACCGAACTAGATATTTTAAAAAACTTTTTAATTTCATCATCTTATGATACAAAACAATATATTGCATTGGGTAAGAGATATTTTCAAGCAGGCATCTCTTTGGCAACCATAGATGAAATCGTAAACTTTTTATTAAATAAGATTGTAGAATTTTATTGTATGACGCAGGATTTACAACAAATTGTAGAGCTATATGAAGTAAGTTTGGATTTTCAAACACAGGGATATTTTTATTCATCTTTTGATTATTTTTTAGATAGATTACGCAAAAGAAACAAACAACATGATAACACCAACATGCAATCTCTGTTTACTCTTCATCTGTCGTGGCTTGAAAATATGTACATGGAGGTTCAAAGAACCGGTTTGTATGATGCTATGCTTGTAAAAAATACGCCCTTTACTGATAAACTCACCGTTTATAAAAAACAATATCAAGAGTTTTCAGATGATTTTAAAGAGCTTTTAACTCTTTACGCCAGATTTTACAAACAGATACTTATTTTGCATTATATGCTAGAGAGAGAAAATTACACAAGAGCATATGAGCTTGTTCAGTCTATAGAGTTGTTAACCGTTGAGATAGAATCAAGTCTTAGCATAATTAATGTTTTGGAAATAGAACATGAAAACAGATATGACGCCCTGACAAATGCCCTCTCGCGCAGACTAATGCTGCCTATTTTTGAAAAAGAGATGGATATTGTCCAAATTTCAGGTAAATCGCTTATAGTAGCCATGCTGGATATTGATGATTTTAAAGTCGTCAATGATACTTACGGGCATTTATGCGGAGATGAGGTTTTAAAAAAGATTGTAAAAGTATGCAAAGATAATTTAAGAAGCACGGATTATATTTTCAGATATGGCGGGGAAGAATTCGTTATTTTATTAAATGCGGTTAATTTATCAATATCTGTTGATATTTTTGAAGCCATAAGAAAAAAAATAGCTAACTGTGTCGTTACATGTAGAGATGGAAGTAGAGTATCTGTGACAGTTAGTATCGGTGTGCATCAAATATTAAACCCTGATAAAAATGATTTTTTAAGTTTTATTGAAAAAGCTGATAAAAATTTATATAAAGCAAAAGCAAAAGGTAAAAACATGGTATTTTTTGAGAAACTTGGGTGAAATATTACACTATAATTACGCAAAGGGTTTTAAGATGAATACTAAAAAAATAGATAACGATTATGTTTTATCAACTTACGGGCGTGCAGATATTGAGTTTGTACGAGGTGATAATGCAACTTTGTATGATACAGACGATAAAGATTATATAGATTTTACATCAGGTATCGGTGTTGTAAGCGTAGGGCATGCAAATAAGCGCCTCAGCAAGGCTTTGTGCGAGCAAGCCGATAGACTTTTACATGTATCAAATCTATACTATATAGCACCACAGGCACAGGCCGCTAAAAAGATAGTTCAAGCCAGTGGATATGATATGAAATGTTTTTTTGGTAATAGCGGTGCGGAGGCTAATGAAGCGGCGATAAAAATAGCAAGAAAATATGGTGAAAGAGATGGGGAGATAAAACGGTATAAAATCATTACTTTGCAGCACTCTTTTCACGGCAGAACCATTACAACCATAAAAGCTACGGGGCAGGCAAGTATGCATAACTATTTTGGACCGTTTCCTGACGGGTTTGTTTATGCAAACGATATTGATGAAGTTGCAAATCTTGTTGATGGACACACGGTTGCTGTTATGATAGAGCTTGTGCAAGGAGAGGGCGGGGTTGAGCCTCAGGTACAAAAAAAAGTACAGGATTTAGCCAAATTTCTTAAAACTAAAGATGTATTGTTGATTGTGGATGAAGTTCAAACCGGAGTATATAGAACGGGTAGTTTTTTAGCTTCTAATCTTTACGAGATAGAACCGGATATCATAACTTTGGCAAAAGGAATAGGCGGAGGTGTGCCCGTGGGCGTTGTTATGACGAAGTTAAAAGAGATTTTTTCTCCCGGTGATCATGGCTCTACTTTTGGCGGAAATTATCTCAGCTGTGTTGCTGTTTGTGAGGTGTTAGATATACTGCAAGAATATGAAAAAAGTGGAGAGTTAGCCCAGAGCATGCTGTATTTTAATAAAATATTGGAAGATTTTTTCAACAAATATCGGAGTATTTTTATTAAAAAAGTGGGTATCGGCATGATGTGCGGTTTAAGAGTAAAAAACGCAGATACTCTTAGTAAGATTATAAACAGTGCAAGAGAATCGGGCGTTATGGTGCTAAAAGCAGGACGCAACACCTTGAGATTTTTGCCTGTGTTAACTATTTCTAAAAAGGAGATAGATGAAGGCTTTATGCGTCTTAATCGTGTTGTATCTAAGCTCTAGTACGGCATTGTTAGCTGGGCATTTAAAGCTCGAAGATTATATATCTTCACTAAAGCAAAGTGAATTTTTCTATGACTATAAAACCAATAAAGAAAATAGTTTAAAACTAAGAGATTCATGGATACAGCCTATCAATTTTTCATACAATTACTCAAAAAGTAATCCATATAACAACACTCAAACTTCAAAAAATACGGCCATCTCAATCAGCCAGCCGATTTTTGAAAGTGGTGGCATATATTACGGTATAAAATACGCAGGTGCGCTTAAACGATATACGAATCTATCTATAGACGTACAAAAAAGAAAGCTTATAGCTCAGGCTGTTTCTCTTTTAATTCAGATAAAGCAGATACAACTGCAACTAAAACAGCAAAAATTAAATATAGACAATGCTAAAATCAACCTTTTGCAAATCAAAAAACAATATATGAGCGGTCAAGTTGATTCGGGTTCTTTAGATAATGCGATTATCCAAAAAAACAGTGCGATGCAGACCTATTTTAATGAACAAACATCCAAAGCAAAGCTAATATCGCAATTTAAAACTATAAGTGATTTAAATTACAACAAAGCACAGATACCTACATTTAAGCTTATTACTAAAAAAATGTTTTTAAACAATAACCTTTTGATAGATGAACAAAATGCCCAAAGAATAGAAAATATGTATCATGAAAAGGTTATACGTTCTAAGTATCTGCCAAGTGTTAGTTTTAATGCCGGCTATAACTGGCTAACTACAGACAACCAAAGTTTTGGTAGAAATATTACAAATTCGGCTACAACAGATTATTATAATTATGGTTTAACTATTTCTATGCCGATTGACTATAACGCTCATAGAGATATTGAAGCCTCTAAGCTTGCTTATTTAAAATCTCAGGATCTGCTTATTGATCAGACGAGAGCCTCCAGGGCTATTTTTAAACAAGTGGTACAGAATCTACAAAATTATGATAAGAAGATAAGACTTGCAAAACAAAGCGAAAAACTCTACGGCACTCTTTTACATCAAACAATACAGCTATACAGAGCAGGAAAAAAAACTATATATGATGTAGATACATTAAAAAATTCTCTTAAAATACAAAGCCTAAACGTTAAAATCTTTCGATTAGATAAACAGTTATCACTACTAAATCTTTATGAGCAGTTAAATAATGCGGTTTAGTAGATTTATGAATAGTTGGCTGTACGATGATGACGGCTATTACGCTTCATATAGGCCTATTGGTAAAAACGGAGATTTTTATACCTCAGTTAGCACCTCCAAATTTTTTGGCGGCAGTATCGCCAAGCATATAATATCGCTCATAGAGAGTGGATTTTTAAGTAAAGATGCCGTAATTTGTGAAATAGGGGCTCATCACGGATATTTACTTGCAGATATTATAGAGTTTATTTACACGTTAAAGCCGGAGTTGATTGAGAGTTTACAGTTTGTGATTATTGAAAGGTTTGATGCTCTTATAAAACAGCAAACTGAGTATTTTAGGATTTCATTTGGTGATACTATTAAACTCTCACATTATCATGCGCTTGATGAGCTTACATGTAAAGAAGCATTTTTTATAGCCAATGAGGTATTTGATGCTTTTGGATGTGAACTGTTTTATGATGGTAAAATCGCCTCAGTTATAAACAATAAGATTATATTTGACACGGTTGATGAGGATATATCGCAAAAGGCTAAGAAATATCATAAGCAAAAAGGTGAGATTGCAGTTGGGTATGAAGAGTTCGCAAAACAGATGTATAGCTGTGCAGAGAAATTTGAATTTATGAGTTTTGATTATGGCCAGATGCAGGCAAGACCTGATTTTTCTCTGCGTGTATATAAAGAGCATAAAGTTTATCCGTTTTTTGATGAGTCGATAAATATATTTGAGATGTATAAGCGTGCAGATATCACTTATGATGTGACATTTGAGCATGTAAAAGATGCATTTGTGCAATCGGGTATTGAGTTTATCGAGCTAAAAGCCCAAATGAGTGCACTTGTAGATATGGGTATTTTAGAGCTTTTGCAAACACTAAAAGATAAAGCCGCAGACAAGATATACGCTCAAGAGATAGATAAAGTAAAACCTCTTCTCCTTCCTGAGTTTTTAGGCGAGAGATTTAAAATGATAAGGTTTAAAAGAGATTAATACGCTTCACAACTTTTATGAATAAACTTTTTATATTCTTTAAAAAGAGTTGTTTGATATTTGTTCTTGTTATATATTAGGTACAACTCTCTTTTTAAATCAATATTTATAAGCTTTACTTCAAAGAGTTCTTGTCGTTCAAGTTCTTTTAAAACAGCAAATCTAGATATACATGTAAGTGCATCTTTATTTTGTATTAATAGATTTTTAATCTCTTCAAAACCCGTAAACTCCATAAATAGATTTAACTCTTTTGACAGGGTGGCAAGTGCGTTTATAAACAGTTCCCTTGTACCTGAGCCTTTTTCACGTAAAATCCACTTTTTATCAAAAAGATTGTCTATAAAATATTTATCCTTTGATAGTCTTTCATCACTTGATACAAATATCAGTTCGTCATCACCTATGGTTTGGACAATCAAATTGGCACTTTCAGGTTTGGTTTCTATTAGACCAATATCTATCTCTCCATTCTCAACCATCTTTATAATTGTATAAGAGTTATCGATTTTTTTATCTATGCTGACATTTGGATATTTGGATAAAAAATTAAAAACTATCTGGGGGGTGATAAAGTTACCCACTGTTTTACTGCTTGCAATTTTTAAATTGCCCGCAAAAGTATCTTGTTCAAACTCCATTTGGGCATCTTTTAACGCCAAATAATGTTCATATGTTTTTTCTTTAAAAATTCTACCTCGTTCATTTAAGACAAGTTTTTTTCCTAATCTGTCAAATAACGGCTCTGAGAGTTTCTTCTCAAGTGATTTGATAGCTAGAGATATAGCCGCCTGACTTATTGCTAACTTCTTTGAGAGATTTAAAAGATGTGTTTCTTCTGATAGCCCATAAAAAATCTCTAATTCTCTTAATGTCATTTTTCATATCCCTTATTAATATTATTTAACATTTTATCAAGTGATATAAATTTTTAAATTTAAAATAATTAGTATATTATTTTAAATAAGTTTTATTTATAATATAAGTATTCATAATATAAATAAAACACAATATGTCATAATTATAGTTTGTTTATGCTGATATAAACCTATAGAAGATATACTTCTTCATAAAATGAAGATATCCGCATAATCTTAATTTATAAAAAAGGAAAACGAAATGATGTATCAGTATGTTACTGCTTTTATTAGTGGTATTTTATCAGGAGGAGCACTTGGACTCACCGGCGGAGGCGGCTCTATACTAGCGGTTCCGTTACTTGTTTATTTAGTAGGTGAAAATATCCATTTAGCGATTATAACTTCATTGCTCGCAGTTGGAGCCACCTCGCTAATTGCATCTGGCTCATATATGAGGAAAAATCTTGTTAGATTTAAAATAGCATTTATTATGGCGGCTCCCGCACTCATCAGTACATTTTTAGGTTCATTGGCAAATAAACATTTAAAAGGTCCGGTGCTTTTAATACTTTTTTCACTTTTGATGATGTATATCGGATATATGATGCTAAAAGGAAAAAAACAACAAGAACTTCAAGAAGAAGATAAGGCGATAAACTATAAGCTGGTTATCGGACTGGGTTTTATTACAGGTTTGGCCAGCGGCTTCTTTGGAGTCGGCGGAGGCTTTTTACTAGTACCTGCACTATATATGGGCGCAAACTTAAAGATGCAAGAAGCAGTTGCTACGTCACTGTTTATAATATTTTTATTTGGTCTGTTTGGGCTTGGCAGCTATTTGATTCAAGGCAGACAAGTTAGCTATGGGATTAGTGCAATTTTTACAGTAGGTGGTGCTCTTGGTGGGCTTATAGGCTCAGGAGTGGCTGAAAAGCTGGATCAAAAGAAATTGCGTTTGATATTTGCTATATTTACGATTGTTATGGGTATAGTTATTTTGATTGAAAATGGCATTAAGCTATTTTAATTATACTTATTTAAAATAATTGACATTTTATTAAGTAATGTTTATTTATAAATATATACAAGATGATATATAATTTTGACATCTATTTAAGATAAAAAATAAAAAAGGATCTGCCATGATAAATGAGTTTGTTAAAAATTTTAAAATGTGTGCTTCAAGCACAAGTCCAAAGATAAGCTATGAAGAGTTTAAAGAAGCTTATGAAAAAGGCGAAGCTGTTTTAGTTGACGTTAGAGAAAGCTATGAAAGAGACGCGGTTTCTGTTAATTTTGCTAAACACATTCCAATGAGCGAACTTTATGAAGGTCATGGAAATCTTGATAAAAATAAAATGATAGTAGCTATGTGTTCACATAAAAATAGAGCTGATATCGCCGCAATGTTTTTAAATAGTAACGGATATAATGCAAAAGTTCTAAATGAAACTTTTGCCGGTTTTGTGGATAAGATAGTTGAAGACGATAATCCTATTAAATGTGCATAATTAGTGTAGTTTGATATCGCTTTGCACCAATACTATAATGAGCTCTCCTCGTTGTAGCATAAAGTGCTCCTGTAAAATAATTGAATACATGATATTTGTTTGACAAATAGTATTTTCAATATGTTACAATACCAGTATGTTTAAGATTTTTTTTGCAATAGGTGCTATATTTATTATTCTTGGTATTTTATCATATCTGTTTGGAGGATATTTTTTTAAATTACCGGGTGATATTTTTATCAAAAAAGGGAATTTCAGTT
>Ga0256829_1000870_pt1 | contig 26916 bp, 30 predicted proteins | sample 131447metaG_FD_185979 | JGI IMG/M metagenome (GOLD analysis project Ga0256829, IMG submission 185979) | Hydrothermal vent microbial communities from Lau Basin, Pacific Ocean - 131-447 | ecosystem: Environmental > Aquatic > Marine > Hydrothermal vents | place: Pacific Ocean: Lau Basin | collected... | reverse complement strand
AAGCAATGTGACTGCTGGCCGCGCGTCGAATCTCCCAGATTGCGAGCGGCATAGATCATGCACAGCGAATCATATCCTTAATGCGCCTTAACCATAGAGGGGTGGAATTTGGCCGTGCTTCGCGTCTATGCGCTTTCCGTCATATTGGCGGCGCTCAGCTTCAGTGCTGGTGCGGGCACTGTGCAGACGGTGCGATTTGCGCAGACCGGGAAAGTCCTTGTCTGGATGGACGGCGTGATGATTGGCCAAGGGTCAGAAGTTTCGCTCAGTCCAAGCCAGGCCGATGAAAGTCCGATCTTTGGCAATGGTGTGCTTGAGCCGGCACAAACAGCCGAGCACCGGCTTATCGTGAAAATTGCCAGCAATACGGGCTTCGTTCTCGAAACGAGGACACCTCGCGAGATCGGTGAGATTTCAGTCCGCGTGCTCGAACAAGGCACAAACGCCCAAGCTTTACCCCGTCCACCGGCCAGCGGGTCTGCTCATATTTTTGTGCAAACCGACCGAACCGCCCACAGCCGGGGCGCGCCCGAGACCCAATCGCTAACCCTGGAAATTGTTTCCACGGGCCGTGCGCTCGATGACATCACGATCAAAGCGATAAATTCATAGACCGGTCAGTATGCTTAATCAGTTCTTAGCGCTCGCTGCGCTAAGCTGAAGGCTTGAGGCGGACGTTAGGCATACTTTCTCCTGCAATCGGAGCGATTGCAGCGGCGACCCTGTTATCAGGATCGGCGATGGCTGATCTTGTCGATCGCCCGCACTTCCGGCTGGATGGCTTGGTCATCGTTTGGGCCGCAGACCCAGCCAGCGGCGCCCCGATTGTTTCCGACATGGTTGTCGATTCAGGCACGGGTGGCACCGGCGCAAGTTCCGGCGATACGGACTTGATCAACACAGACGTTCATACAGTTGTCACCGGATCGCTCGTCGCGACTCAGGATGGTCTTGCGAATGCCACAGGCGGTATGCCGTTCATCCTCACCAATACGACTCGCGGCACATTCAGCACCGACACCAACGGTGATGGTGTGATCAGCGGCGCGGACGCGTTTACCTCGTTCGGACTGCAGAATATTTCTGATGCCCGCGTCGATGCCGTGCGGCAATCATCAAGCTTTTACGTGGCGTCGAACGTGCCCTTCTCGATTGATGCTCAGGCTTTCACACCGACCACGTTTACAGAGTTCATTCTGCTGCAGATCACACGCGTGCAGCTTTCAATGACGCAGGCCGGCAATGATGGTCTGGCATTCGGGTCGAGCGCGCAATTGCCTCACACTGGAGGTTCAAATGCTGGGTTCGCACCGAGCCTGCGCTTATGGGATTTGCGGGTGCCGCGGAATGTCTTCACCGGCAATCAACGCACAGCGGCGCAACCCGGCTCGATCGCCGATCAATCGGTTAGATTTGATGCTGAATACTCTATCGCAGCGGCCAATCTGACCGGCTACGACCTCTCACTTGGAACCTTCGATTTCCAAGTGGAAGTCGTATACACGGTGTACGTGCCTTAACTTTTCAGACCGAGCTTATCGACCAAGCCGACACGCATATCATTAGCCGTGTAGATCTTTTCATCATCGGCATAGACACGGCCATCCGCGATACCGAGGATAAGCCGGCCGCGACGCACGCGTTTCATGTCGATTTCATACCGAACCAGTTTCGTGTCCGGCGTGATTTCACCAGTAAAGCGCACTTCACCAACGCCGAGCGCGCGGCCTTTGCCGTATGAACCCGACCAACCGAGCCAGTATCCAACCGCTTGCCACATCGCATCCAAGCCCAGACAGCCAGGCATCACAGGATCACCTGGGAAGTGGCATTCAAAGAACCAAAGGTCTGGATGGATATCGAACTCGCCAATGACATGGCCTTTGCCATATTCGCCGCCATCCTCGGAAATCTCCGTGATGCGATCCATCATCAACATTGGCGGAATTGGCAGCTGCGCATTGCCAGGCCCGAACAGCTCGCCCGCGCCTGACTTGAGCAGGTCTTCCTTGCTGTAAGACGGTTGCGGGGTATGGAATTCGTGCGGTCCCTTCATAGAACTGGCCTCGCTTTTTTATTTATATGACGTCCGCATTTTAGGCAGACAGGGTAGCACGGGCCCTTAAACGGTTGGGGCCTGAGCCGCAAGGCTTCGAGGATTACAGTTTTCCGGTCTCGATTTCCGTGCCCCACAGCACGGACTCGGGAACAAACCCGCCATTGCGCGCGATTTTGACCTCACACCAGCCGTCCTCGCAGGCGATCAATTCGGCAATCACGCCCGGTTTTAGGCGCGCTTTTGACCGTGCAACTTGCTCCGGCGCGCGCTTAAGCTCGACTTCCGAAACCACCAAAGCCGTCCGCTCAGACGATAGCATGCGCGCCTGCATCCAAACTTCATCGCCGTCGGGATCCCGCACACGGCGCCAGCCATGCGTCTCGCGGACGACCAACATCGGCAAACCTTCGCGCTCGTACCGCCACAAAATCTGATGATCCAAGTTCGGACCTTGTCGCCCATGCACCGCTGAATAGCGCAGAGATTCAAATCTCGGCAGAGGTTTGCCAGAGAACCGACTGATCTTTACGGTGTTTGCAGATTGCCGCGCGTCCACCTTGACGGAGCCCACGCCCAAAAACAGGGTGGCACAAAGCAAAGAACGAACAAACAGCGCTGTCATGACTGCTTTTTTACCGATTGAGGTGAATCGACCGTAAAACAGCACATTGGCGATGTGCTTTTGCTCTGCTAAGCGCGGGACAGAAAGCGAGGAAGAATGTCAGATATGCGCCTAAAGGTCATTGTTACCCGCCGTCTACCGGACGCGGTCGAGCTGCGCCTGAAGGAATTGTTTGATACAGAACTGAACGCCTCAGATGAAGCTTTCACAGAGGCGCAGCTGATTGATGCGGTCGGACGCGCCGACGTCTTGGTCTCAACCGTGACTGATAAGGTTGATGGCCAGGTGCTCAGCCAAGCCGGCGAACAGTTCAAGATGATCGCACAGTTTGGCGCGGGTGTTGATAATATTGACGTTCAGTCCGCCAATGAACGCGGCATCACTGTCACCAACACGCCCGGCGTTCTCACCGATGATACAGCCGATGTAACCATGGCGCTCATCCTGGCGGTTCCGCGCCGGATGCATGAAGGCATTGAATTGATGGAAGCGGGCAAGTTCGACGGCTGGGCCCCGACCTGGATGATGGGGCGGCGTCTTGCCGGAAAGCGCCTTGGGATTATTGGTATGGGCCGGATCGGCCAAGCGGTCGCGCGGCGCGCCAAAGCCTTTGGCCTGCAGATCCACTATCACAATCGCAAAAAGGTCTCGCATCTGATCGAAGAAGAGCTGGACGCGACTTATTGGGACAGTCTCGACCAGATGCTGTCACGGATGGATATCGTTTCGGTGAATTGCCCGCACACGCCGGCAACATTCCACCTGCTCAATGCTCGCCGCCTTGAACTGATGAAGCCGGATGCCTTCATCGTGAACACAGCCCGCGGTGAGGTGATCGACGAAGCCGCGCTCGCCGATGCGCTGAAGACCGGAAAACTGGCTGGCGCAGGCCTCGATGTGTTTGAGCGTGAGCCAGCCGTCAATCCGGACCTGGTCGGCCTGCCCAACGTCATTTTGCTCCCGCATATGGGCTCTGCCACCGTTGAGGGGCGCAATGAGATGGGCGAGAAGGTGATCATCAATATCAAAACCTTCGCCGATGGGCACCGCCCACCTGATCGCGTGATCCCTGCAATTTTGTAGAACGAATAAGCGCTTTAGTGGACGCTTACGGCGTGCAGTTTATACGCTTCCGCGGCCGCCTCAGCGGCTTCAAGCCCTTCGATGATCGCGAGCTTTTGTCCGTCGCCATTGGTCACCACGACGAGCTCATCGACATCGTCGACACCACTTAAGGCATCGGCTGGAAGCTCCGCGAGCTCTCGCTCGTTGATGTTTCGGAAATAAACAAACCGGCTGAAGTCATTCTCGCCGGTGGTCGGCTTTTCTAGGTCATTCATGGTCTACTCCTTCCGTATCAGACAGGACCAGCACACACGACACTCACAAGGCCCCATCTTGGCAGCCCCGCCACAAGAGGATCGGTGTTAGCCTGAATCTAGGAAGCCACCTTGTCCTCATCAAGGCATAGGTGTTCACTTTGAGTTGTTCTGGGGCCCCTGCGGTCAGCGCTTAGGACGCTCGGCGGGTTTGAACGCCCTCGCCACTCGGGTCTGGTCGGCGATTTAAGGCTTCACAATCGGCGGGCGAAATCGGGCGGGAGAAGTAAAAGCCCTGGACATGCCGGCACCCGAGATCCCGAACAGTTTGCAGCTGCGCTTCTTGCTCCACGCCTTCAACCACCAGGTTCAAACCGAGACTGCGCGCCAATCCAATGATCGATTTGAGGATCTTCAAGTTCGAATCGCCATCACAATGCTGCACGAACGACCGATCAATCTTGAGCGCGTTTACCGGCAACATGGAAAGATAGCTCAGCGAAGAGAATCCGGTGCCAAAATCATCAAGCGTAATAGAAGTCCCAAGCTCACGAAGGAGGTGGCAGATCGCAACCGCGCTTTCCTCGTTCTCGATAATCTCGGTTTCGGTGATTTCGATCTCAACTTGATGACTGTCTAGGGTTGATTGAGCGATGGTCGCTTCGACGAAATTGACAAACCCTGCGCTGAGCAGCGTCCGGCCTGAGATGTTTATGGCGACTTTCTGCTCCGGCTTGAGCCATCCCTCTGCCAAAGCGATCGCTTTCTGAAACACGGATTGATCTAATTGAGTGATCAGATTGGCGCGCTCGGCGATCGGGACAAATTCACCCGGTGAGACCCGTCCAAACTCATCAATGGTCCAACGCGCAAGCGCTTCAAAGCCGATGATTTCATTCGTGTGAATGTCAAATTGCGGCTGGAACGCGACGTCTAAATCGTGTCGATCGAGGTCGCGCTTAAGCAATTCTGTGAGCTTGTTATTGCGATCGGTCATGGCGCCGAGGCCATGGCTATAATTGGTCCAGCTGGTGCCTTTGCTCCGCTTGGCTTCGTACAGCGCAAGGTCAGCCTCACGAAACGCCTGAGACAAACACGGAGCTTCGGGGTCGAGCGCAGCGATCCCAACCGAGACATCTACGGATAGCGGGCCGGCCTGGGTTTGAAATGAGCTTTGACAGGCCTTGCAAATGGAGTCGCCCAAATCATCACAATCGACGAAGTCTGAATCCGCTATGAAAACGAACTCATCGCCGCCAAGCCGGTAAACTTTCGAATGGCTCAGGGCAATGGATGACAAGCGCGCCGCGAGCTCCAGCAACACTTCATCCCCGACTTCATGGCCATAGGTGTCATTGATCGGTTTGAACGCATCGAGATCAATCACAGCCAGCGCGGACACTTCGCTCAGTTTCGGAAAGTCCTGCATCGCGGTTTTGAAAGCACGTCGGTTTGAAATGCCGGTGAGTGAGTCGCTATAGGCAATTGCTGTAATTTCTTCAGCTTGCAGGCGGACTTTGCGCGCCGCCCGTTCCGTCGTGTTTGCGTAGGCTGTGGTTGAAAGGCCAACGCCAAGTGCTGCGAGGCCACACGCAATGATGTTTAAAGCCGAGAGTCCTTGTATCTCTGGGTTCATCGAAACCCATATTGCGAGCAGCATATAGAAGGCCATCAGGCAGGACGTGTAGATCAGACACTTTTGCCAACGCACGATCAGCCCAAAGTAAACCGGCGTTGCCGCCAAGAAGATCAGCGGCACCAAGTCAGCATTGCCATCGAGCCAGGCGCCCCCGCCCAATCCAATCACCGCGCTCATGATAAAAATAGTGCTGGCGCGCTCCAAGTTTCGTGTGGTGCGCAATCGGAAAATCGCGAAAAACATCCCACTGCCGCCAACGAGAACGCAGAGTGAAGAGGGGGATGTCAGATCAAACCCTTGCGAAGAAAGGATGAGGCCGACGCCAAGCGGTACTGCTGCGAACGTCCAAATCACCAGGGCACGAACGCGGGATCGCTTCGTGGCGGACGCATCGCTTTCGACACGCGCAATGCGATCTGCCAACAATAGCAACGATTTCATCAACCCGGCCATTCTGCTTAGCTAGCCGATCATGATGAAATTCACTCCAATTTGGCGTTGTAATTTTCGATCAAATTCAACCTAAAGTTTCTGACTTAGAGATTTGGATAAATCCGCGCGGGAAGCTGTGTCTGGACCCCTGCCCCGGTGCGCTCTATCGGTTCGGCAATAAGGAAGTTCAAATGTCATTACTCTGGTTGCCGAACACTCTGACCATTGCGCGCTGTTGTCTCGCCGGGGTTGTCGCTTGGATGATATTGAGCTTGTTGCCCGGATCTTTCTGGCCCTTCATCGCCTTCGTTCTGGTTGCGCTCACGGATTTTCTGGATGGATGGGCCGCGCGAAGCTTAAACGCGGTCAGCAAATTCGGCGCGTTTTTGGACCCGGTTGCAGACAAGCTCCTGGTCGGGTTTAGCTTGATCGCGCTCACCGTCTTGGCAAACGGCGCCTGGCTGATTCTGATTCCAACCGTTGTGATTGTTCTCCGGGATACAATCGCAACCATTGTGCGCCTGTTCCCGAATGTTGAAATGCCGGTATCGCAACTCGCGAAATGGAAAACCGCTCTCGAAATGGCAGGGATTGGGGCCTTATTGCTCGCGGCGCCGCTCGGCATTCATCTCATCACTCAACTCGGGACCGGATTGGTTTGGATCGCAGCCGGGCTGTCCGTTTACACACTGGGATTGTATCTCGGGGCCGTCATCGCCGACGTAAAACGGCCGCGCTAATCCTAGCGCGACCGTTTCATTCCGTATCAGCAGCATCAGGGGAGTGGGACGATGTGCCGTTTTCCTGCTTGTGCGGGTCAGAGTTGGAAAGTCTGATCCGTCCAAAGGGTGTGACAGAGAGGCGTTAAAACGGATTTAAATTTCCCGTCAAAATTGTGCCCTGATCTGATCCGCAATCACGCCCTGATTGTTATGTCTAAGCGTGACCATGAAACAGATCTGGCAAAAATTCGCTCCCGTTCTGCTGCTACTGGCTGCGATGATCTTCATGGCACTGCCCGCAGTATTCGCATTCGCAGAGCATTAGGGCTCACCAATAGGCGTCGGGCGCCAGACCTTCTGTCATTTCCCGCAAGCGCCGCCGCGTCCCAGGTGTGACATCCTCAGGCGGTTGGCTTGGGTCACACCAGACAATCTCCGAGATCTCCCGCCCAACCGGGTCGATCCCGGTGCTCTCCCAGTTCGAAGCCTCGACTGAATAGAAGCAGACATGATCATTTCTCATCACCCTGTGGTTTGAGAAAATGCCCACCCAGTCCGGCGCCCCGGTCAGCTTGACGCCAGCCTCTTCTTCAAGTTCTCTCCCGAGCGAGACCATAACCGTTTCCCCATGCTCAACCCCACCGCCTGGAAAATACAGCCCTTTGACATAGGTGTGGCGGACCAAAAGCACCTCACCATCTGCATTTTTCACGGCTGCACGAACGCCAAGTGTCATCGGGCGAGACAGCCGGAACCAGGCCCGGAACAAATGAGTGCGAAGATCAATCAAGGGGTGCTTCCTTTTGTTCTGGCAAATAGGGCTCGCCAAATCAGCAAAGACCGTTTAACACGACGCCAGTTTTTCAAAGGGCTGTCATCATGATCCACGCATCTGTCTGGGCCATTCTCGCAACTGTTGCCGTATTCGCAATCTTGAATCTGATTGATTTCCGTCGCCTCGACTAGTCGCGACGCGAAAATGCTGCGCCAATAGATCCGGCGCCCAAGCTCTGTCCGGCGCCATCTGAGCGGAAAGGACACTATGGCCAATCGTGTCTCCGAAGGACCAAAGCGCGCGCTTGTTACTGGCGCTGGCGCTCGGCTGGGAAAAGCTATGGCGGAAGCCCTCGGCGCGGATGGTTGGTCGGTTGCCGTTCATTATCGCGGATCAAAGACGGGCGCCGAAGCGACAGCAGCTACAATCCGCGCGTCTGGTGGACGCGCTGAATTGGTGCAAGCCGACCTCGCAGACGAAGAACAGACCGCGACGCTGGAACGGGCCGCCCACGAAGCGCTTGGCGGTCCGCTCACTCTGCTGATCAATTCCGCGTCTACATTTGAAGACGACACCGCCATCGAGCACACGCGCGACAATTGGGATTTCCACATGGGCCCAAACTTTCGCGCTCCGGTCCTGCTCGCTCAACATTTTGCGCGCGCGCTTCCACAGGACGAGGCCGGTCTCATCGTAAACATGGTGGATATGCGCGTGTTGAAGCTTAACCCGCTCTTTTTCACCTATACGCTCTCAAAGTCCGCGCTCTGGACCGCGACACGCACCATGGCGCAATCCTTTGCCCCGAATATTCGCGTCAACGGGATTGGACCTGGCCCGACACTGGAAAATGTCCACCAAGCGCCGGGCGAATTTGCCGCCGAAGCGCAAGCCACGCTGACCCAACAAGGCTCAAATCCTGGCGAGATTGTCAAAACGCTGCGCTATTTGATCGAGGCCGACAGCATCACCGGGCAGCTGATTGCCAGTGATGGCGGCCAACACTTGATGTGGCAAACCCCGGACGTCATGCTCTAAGCCATGGATTTTGCGTCTGATACCACCGCGCCTGCCCATCCCAGTGTGATCGATGCGATCGCAGGAGTGAATACGGGTAGCGCGTCCAGCTATGGCGCAGATGACGTCGCAGCACGCGTGCGTGGGCTATTGGCAGAAACATTCGAAACGAATGATTTTGACTTTTGGATCTGCGCCAGCGGGACCGCGTCCAATGCCCTGGCCCTGTCGGTCGTGTGTTCCTCGATTGGTGCGATCGCCTGTCATGAAGAAGCGCACATTGAACGCGATGAACGCGGCGCGCCTGAATTCTTCAGCGGCGGCGCGAAACTCCGCTTGCTGCCAGGGCACGGCGCGCAAATCGATGAGAACGCTCTGCGCGATGCGCTCGCAATGAACGATCCAAGTTTTGTCCATGAAACGCCGCTCGAGACGCTTTCACTGACAAATCTCACCGAATGCGGCACCGCTTATTCTGTTGAGACGATCAAGCATTATGCCGCGCTGGCAAAAGCCGAAGGGCTGAACACACATCTTGATGGCGCAAGATTGGCAAATGCGCTGGCGCATACGGGCGCTCATCCGGCGGACATGAGCTGGAAGGCCGGCATCGATGTCCTGACGCTGGGTCTCACCAAGACTGGCGCGATTGGCTGCGAAATCATTCTCCTGTTTGGGCAGATGCGCGCAAAATTCGAGGCCTTGAAAGCCCGCGCCAAAAGATCTGGTCATATGCCGCCCAAAATGCGGTTTTTGGCGGCGCAAGCAGAAGCGATGCTGACCGACGGGCTTTGGCGAAATCTCGCGGCAGACGCCAACCGAGCGGCAAAATCACTCGCCAACATCGTGTGCGCGCAGCCGGGCGTTTCGTTGGCCTATCCGACCGATGGCAATGAAGTGTTCGCGATTTTGACCCCAGATCTTGAAGCCAAGATAAAGCAAGCTGGTGTAAGGTGTTATCCTTGGCCCGGCGGCTCCTATCGCTTTGTGTGCAGTTGGGCGACGCCGCAATCAGATCTTGAGGCGCTACGCGATCTACTGGCTGAGGCCTGAAGCCAGCCAGCCCTGCATCAGTTTCAAAAACTCTTGTGAGTTTACCGGAGAGGCCTCTTTGCCCCCAAGCAGCTGTTGATGCAGCGTCATCACCAGGATTGGCGACAACATCATAAAGGCAGAGGCTCTGCGCTCATCCTCGGTTTCAGGCTTGCCGGGCGTCGCATCCATCTTATCGGCAACTGCTTTCAGCGCAGGGTCCAGCAAGTACTCAAGGTAGGCTTGACCAACCTTCTCATCAGCCATGCCCTCAATGAGTCCAAATGCATGGGCGCGCGCAAAGCCGCCATGCGTCAGACCCGCTTCTGTTACCCGGAAATATTCTGTGACTGCGGTGGCGGTATCAGCCGCCCCGGTTGCGATCACATCCCAGAGGGGAATCGCTCGCAAGTGAATGTGCTGCAGGATTGCAATGACGAGACCCTGACGGTCTTTGAAATAGTGGCGCAGCGTCGGCTCAGACGCTTTCGCCGCAATCGCAAACTGTCGCAAAGATGGACGACGCAAATCATCGTTCAGCGCAAATTCTGACAACGCATCGAGAAGCGCCGTCTTCTTGGCTTCAAAATCGTGATTACGAACGCCGGCAGGCCGCGGCATACTCTCTCCCAACCCCAATTTAACAATCTGTCTTTGTAGCCCCCGGACCAAACGTTTTGCAACTGTTTCGCGGAGAATTGTAATGACAGCTACAGATCGCGCGCAGCGCTCCGATTTTTGAGACGCTCCGCCAGGTCCAACACCGGACCCAAGATTTTGCCGCCTGCTTGGCCAAGCTTCATCGCTTCCTGCAGACGTTTCATGATAAATTGGTCCACGCGGTCCGGATCAGGTTGCTCTAGCCAATAAAGAACAACTCTCGGGATCACAGCGCTCAGAAGCGCGCGCTTGGTCTGTCGATTATAGTCCGTCGCTGTGTCGCCTGCCGCCTCCCAAATCGCATCAGCAATAGACCAGACGCGTTTCGCGGCCGCCCCGGCGCCCCAAGGCAGAAGCCCATGCCCCGCCGCTTTGCGGACGGCTTCGCGGTGAGGCTCGAGCGCATCCAGCCAAGCTTTCAGGCCCGCCGCGACCCGTTCATGGGTGCGCAATGTCGCGAGTGTCTCTGACGACAGATTGATCAAAGCCTCGTCAATGGCGCGGTCGATGAAACGATCGATCAGATCCGCAATGCCATTCGGCGCCGCCAGGGCTTGCTCGCCGGTGGTCAGCTCGATCTCCCGTGCCGCCTGCTTGGCCGCAACCATGGTCCACCCGGATTCAGGCACGCGCGGCAGCAGCGCTTCGAGCCAGCGATCGCGGAGGATTTGAGAAGGTGTCGACATATCTGACTCCGGGGATAGGCAAGGCGATATCCACATGTTATAGGCGCGGCTTGATCACGGCCCTATAGGCCACAACCGCACATCTGCAGCCCTGCTGCCCCGACCCTTTATGGAGAGTTGACCATTATTCAGATTACCGTTCGCGACAATAATGTCGAACAAGCCCTACGCGCCCTTAAGAAGAAGATGCAGCGCGAAGGCCTGTTCCGTGAAATGAAATCTCGCACTTATTTTGAGAAGCCATCTGAGAAGAAGGCGCGTCAAAAGGCAGAAGCTGTGCGCCGCGCTCGCAAACTTGCTCGGAAGCGCGCCCAGCGTGAGGGCCTCGTTTAAGCCACCCGCTTAGATGATCGAATTAAACCCCCGTGCTGAATGGCGCGGGGGTATAGTTATCTCCAGAAATAATTATTCGGATGGCCGGTGGTAAGTGCTTCGGTGCTTTTGAAAATATTGAACGTCGATATTTACTTGTCTATAAATAATAATTAAAATCTGATACTTCTGCCGCGCAGGGCTTAATTTAGGACCCAATCTCACCAAAATTATTCACTTCGCAAATGCAGTAAGTTTTTTTATTAGATCAGACTGACGACGTGATTCAGTTTTTGATAGCACTCTCTTTAGCAGCGTCTGGGTTGTACTCTTTGACACGGCCCTAATGTCGCTGATTTCGGACACGGATTTTCCAAAGAATAAGAGAATTGCCACATCGGCTTCCGCTGGCGTCAAACCAAAAGCACCTCTTATCAATTCGGAATAGAGTTTCGGGGGGCCTTTAATTGGTTTGAAGACCAAAACCAAAGACCCTACAAGCTCTCCCGCTATTATGAGATGAGGCAAGGGCATAATGTTCACTACAAACTGCGGCTCCCCACTTGCATCACTAACTACAAAGTTAGCAAATATTGCACCCGCTCTCTTTTTCAGAACTTCGCTGAGTTCTTGGTCTGCATTTGCGTCAATAAATCGGAAGCGGCGATTAGCGTCTATTTTTACAATACCAGTCTGAAACAGAATATCCATTCTGGTATTTCTGTCGACTTCTCGTCCATCACGTCGAATACTTATGGCAGCAAATTGCGAGTCAAGCACACGTATTGCAGATTTTGCATTTGCCGAAGCAATTAATCGCGACAACTCAAATACGGGAGCACAAACGGCTGCGGCAGACTCGTGGCGATAAATAACCTCGTTATCGAACTCCTCTTGCTCATACGGGCGGTGGAGGGCTACCCCCGCCGTCAAGGATCTGTTCAGGACAATAGGCACCGCTGAGAAGTGACCCAGTCCAACTGGAAGAATTAGCTCTTGATAAACCGTATCTCTTGCAATTTGTTCGCGTGTAATAAAATGACGATCTTGAGTTGACCGACCTGCCCGCATCTTGGGTATAGCGAGTACACGAGGGTTTATGTCTTGAAATTGAGGCTCCAATTCCGCCAATAATGGATCAACCTCAACACTAAAGGTCGATTGCAACAGCGTCCGATGACCATCCGCAACCATGAGGTGAGCGATCTCTGCACCACAAAACTCGGCAAACTTATCAAGAGCACCCTGTAGTAGTTGAGGTTCGAAGATCGCCTCCACCATTCTTCTCTGAATCGTCTCAAGGTGCGGATCTTCAATACTTGGAAAATTAAACAAACACGCCCCCTACAGCGTCAACCATTCACAACAGTAACACCCTTTTCAATTAGTTTTCGACAGTTTTCCCATATCAATCGTCTGATCGTTCGCAATCCCACAATACAATAGAAGACTAAATCCACCCGCTCGTCGCAACCAACCACAAACACTTATTGGCTAAGCGGGTTAGCACTTAGAACTCAGTTTCACTGGTAACTGACATCAAAAAATCCAGTCGTCACCCATTTGGGGTATGCGAGTAAAACTCACTTCCGTTAGCCCGTAGGGAATATACAGAAACGGACGGAGGGGATCATGCACTCGGACACAATTAAGTTGTGGTTGATTCAGGGGGCCGTGATTGCGTGTGCGGGTTTTATTTCAGCGCAGCCAAGTCAAGCCCAACGAGACACATCGGCATTTACATTCTGCCATGAAAAATCAGGTAAATGCCAAACTGATCGTAATGCGTATTGGGTGAACCAGACCACACGCTTGGATTATGAGCGACGCGAAGCAATCACTGAGGATCTCGACGGAATCGTAATCGTCAGTGAGGCGCTCAAGGATAATATAGCTATTTACGTCATAGGATATGACGGGGCCGGTAGATATGAACTCAACGGGTCTGAAGATGGGATCCTGATTTCGGATACGAACGCGACATATTCCGACGACGTAGCCCGTTGGGGGCACTGGATTGATCCTGAAAATACAGGCGGAAGCTATGTTGAAATCAGCGAGAGCAACGACGGCGTAATATCGGGCAAATTTGAAATCCACGTTTACTACGAGGGAAACAAATTCTCGGATGTGGACGGCGAGCGAACAGAGATCGTGTTTTCTGGGGAGTTTAGCGGTCTCGAACGCAAACCGATGTAGCTCGTTCTCTCACCGAGTTGACCGTCGCTGAGCCCAAATTTTTAGAGATTAACCTTTGGAGCTCGCCGTTAATTAATTCTCAGAATTAGGACTAGGGGACATAATGAAATATTCGATTTCAACGACAGCGACTTTAGCATGCCTGTTTTCGGCGCTACTTCCTGCAATTGCGGACGAAAATCGCGAAGGCTCATCGTCACAGACTATTGTCGATAATGGCAAAAGTGATTGGGATATTGTTCTATCAGTTCAGCCAGACGCCAGTTTTCTGTATGTCATGAATAGGTCGTCAGATCCTATCTCACTCGAAGCTTCTAATGCGCCTATCAAACACTTCGATAGTCGAGAGTTTGTGAAGCTTCCTTGCCCAGTCGAAGGCCAGTTCGAAAATTTGTTTATTGATGGCGCCGGTCAGAGCAAACTTTTCAATAGTGATGTCGAATGTGGACATAGTCTCACGATCTACGGCGGGGTGGAAAATGAATAACGTTTGGAAAGCATTCGCTGCAGCTCCCGTCGCATATATAGTTTACACGCCTGCTGCTCTCGCTCAGTGCGGAACAACCGATTTAAGGATCGAAGGCAATACGGAATATTCGATTGATTTAGCGGCGGGCACTTGGGACGGTTCCATAGCCCGGATTGCCAATAGAAGCACAGCCCGATCGTCTGGATCAATACGTGTAATTCTCTGGTTTTCTTCAGACCCTGATCCGGTAGGACCGGGTTTTACAGGAGGCACAATTGATTTAGCGGACTTTCCGAATTTAGGTAATGGAACGCTTGCCCCCAATCAGACGGCCAGCAATTTAACATGGAGCAATCAACCTTTCACTCGCCCCCCCAATGGCGAATACTATGTTCATTTTGTTTTGAGTGAGTTTGATTGTTACAGCACCTTCATTAACTCGGTGACCTTCAATTCCACGCTAATATTCGGATCTGGGTCGCCACCACCTCCACCTCCACCTCCACCTCCACCTCCACCTCCACCTCCACCTCCACCTCCAAGCGGAAATGACACCCGAGATGGAGCTGGCGTTATTGTGGTCGGGACTCCGATCAATGGCGCGATCAACCCTGTAGGCGATATCGACTATTATTTATTTGCCCTAAATGGTCCCCAAGAAGTGATCATAGAGACTACCGGCTCTACAGATACCGTCGGACAACTACAAGATTCATTGGGCAATGTTCTCGCCTCGAATGATGATGGTGGCGAAGGGGCAAACTTTCGTATTGTGCGGAATTTGGGAGCCGGCAACTTCTACGTTCGGGTGTCGGGGTTTAGTCCCACTACCACAACGGGCTCGTATCAACTTTCTGTTGCGACTTCACAGTCACCCCCACCTCCTCCGCCGCCACCACCACCACCTCCTCCTCCGCCTCCGCCGCCGCCACCACCACCACCCCCTCCTCCTCCTCCTCCCTCCTCATCGGGCGGTGGCGGTGGCGGCTGTACGGTTGCAGCCCCCGGGTCTGACGGCGATCCTACACTCCTGTTCGTAATGCTGTTAGCGGGTATCGGTGCTGCATGGCGGGGAACGAGGCGAAGGATGACAGGAAGTGCGGGTCGGAAATCTTAAACCGCAGTGGACGGCTCACGCTTTCAATAGTCTGTGCACCATTGGTTTTTCTCACGATCACCATGGTCACAGACAAATACAGCTACATCGAACAGCCGAGCGCGGAAGTTTTATTGACCGCCATCATTGCGTTTCCTTTTTTGGAAGAGTTCATTTTCAGAGGGCTTCTTCACGAACGGCTCTTGAGCATCAACAAGCTCGCGACAAGGGTGGGCGTATTCTCGATCGCATCACTTATGGTTGCAGCCCTGTTTGCATTCGCGCATGTAGTTCTTCGAGAACAACTGGCGTTGGTCGCAGTCTTTATTCCAGCGCTGGTCATCGGCGTGCACTATGAAGACTTTGATCAAAGTTGGATGCTCGCGTTTGTGATTCACGCCTGGTATAACTTGGTTTGGATCGGATCAGTGATTTTTGTTCAAGTGTGAAACTTGCAGCCACGGTCAAAACTGTTTGAGATCTCTAGCCACATGAAGCCGAGCTGACATACTTATTGCTTCGGGAAGTCAAACGGCTCGAGCGCGTGCTTTATGGCAGCCGAGCCTGTCGCTCCACAACTCTCGCAAGAGAGCGTTTCAGCTTTGACCCCGGTGATATAAACGCGACCGCTGAAGTTCTCGAACTCCGTAACTCTCCAGCGAAGCCAATCATCTTCTTCGATTGTAATGCGCCCGGAGTTGCCGCATTTGCCACATGTGGCGCGATAGTAAGTGTACTCTCTACCCATTCTTCGATTCCTTTCTATGGGGATTGAATGTCAGGGTTTCGCCGCAAATCGGGTCGATTTCCCCAGCTTCACCAACCTTATTGGCCTCTTTGCCGATAAGGATGATTTCTTCGACGAGGACATGCCGACGCCGCGTTGTTCCGATGTCGCACGGGCCACCGTTCTCAAATTTATCTTCTGCACTCAGGTGATAGAGCGCGAGCGCTTCTCGATACGTCTTGAGCCGATCGATCGGTACCGACTCCCCGGTTTCGCGATCGAAAGCCATTCTGGCCGCCAAGGCGGGATCGCGCTCAAATGGCGCGATCGGCTTTGGCGGGCGCGCTTTGTTGGGTCGCCCCCGCTTCACATCTAAGACGATGTTCTCAGATTGCTGCTGCGAAAACGCGCCCGTCCTCACCATCGGAGCGGTCATGAACCCGAATGGCTTTACGCTTGCAGTGTATGACTTGCCCTCGTTGAAGGGCTTCATCCATCGCAAGATCGCTGGACTCGTCGCCCCGTAGCGTTGCAACGCGGGTTCGCTGAGCGCTGGATGATGATCATAGCGCACGCGATTGGGCTGGCCCGCAAGTGCCGCGCAAATGATCGGTTGCCACAAATCATGCTGCCACCGCGAAACGCCGATATTGCCAAGCTCAGGGTTTGGAAGCTCTCCGGTGTACGGCGCGAGCAAATGCCCAAGACCATGCGCGGACGCTTTGCGAATGATAGGCTTCCCGTCATCTCTGATGTTGAAAAGCGAATAGCGCTTCGCAGAAACCGCGTAGCAGAAGAGTGGTTTCAATGCCTCGCTGTCGGGATCGAAGTTCACATCTTCAATTTTGAGGATTGATCCGGCTTTTTCATACGGATTAAGCGCGGCAAACCAATCTACGATTTCACACACGCGTTCGCGGAATTCTTCGCGTGGCATCCTCTCGGGTCGCGCGAGTGCCAGACTGTCGGTATCGCAAAACGCCCAACTTAGCCCGCGGTCGTCGGCAAGACGCTCGGTGAGCGCCAGCATGAGCCTCGCGGCTCCGGTAATGAAACTCGCGAGCAGTGGGTTGAAATACTTGCCGGGCTCCTCAGTTGCGAGAAGGGACTCTTTGAATGAAAGCCCGTCCGCGCCATAAACATCGATCGGCTGTTTCTTGGAAACGCTGTCTCGCAAGATCTCCACTAGAATGCCGTAGCAAGTCGAGTTCGCGAGGATCTTGAGCGCCAAATTGTCAGGATCTGATTTCGGAATGCCGTCACGCAGATTGATGAGCTTCAGGAATAGATCGTCCGTGCGCGGGTCGACTTTGTAATCAGGGTTTCCGAACAGGTTGATCGGCTTCAGCCCGTCTTGAATTGGGCCTGGCTGATACGTGATGGCTTTCTCAATGACGGGGGTTTTGCCCGTCAACATCTTGGATGCGATCACGTCAGCGAGCGTGCACCACATGCTGACGCTGGAACTGACGATGTTGAGACCAATAGTCAGATTATTCTTGGTCTTGTCGTGAGGCTTTGAATATTGCGTGCGCAGCGGCAAAATATCGCTGTCCGGCTTCAACATGACCAGCGTGTGCAACTGCTCCCAGGTGCCGCGCTTTTTAAGGTCATCAAGTGTGACCCGCTCTAAGAAGGCTTGTGTCTCTTCGGTGCTGTCAGTTTCCGAAAACTCTTGGGCGATCATGAACCGCCAATTTTTCATCAGCGCATTCACGGTCGGATACATGGACTTAAAGTCTGTTTGTATCACTTCGACTATGCGTTTGCGTTCCCTGACTTCGGCGCGGCCACCTAAGTAAGACGCCATCGCGGTACCAAAGTGTTGGCGTGGGATATCAGGGCGGCATTTCAGCAATGGTTGGATATACATCTCGGAAAGCGTGGCTTTACCGATGCTCGCCTCGCTCATGATCTTCTCGACTGGGGTCGATAGCCCAAACGCTTGGTACTTTTGCTTGAGAATTTCATAACACTCCCACGTGGCCTGAACGTCATCGAGCGCATAATCTATGTATTCTTCGGTCAAGCGCGCGCCATGTTCATCGGTCGACTGCTTGGGGGTTTTGACCTCCAGCGCTTTGCTCAAGCTCGCTAAAGAATGGCTTTGACTTAGCGTTGCGGCAGCAAGAGTTCTGACGTCCACGAATGTGCCGCGGTGAGGTTTGGTGCGGTCGCCATTGTTCCGCGAGCTCCGGCCATCTCGTTGTTCCGCCGGGCTTGCAAATCCGATCAACGCAGCTTTGCCACTCAAGTGTTTTACCCGCGCGTTGGGAATGGTTGGATCAGCGCCTAATGAAAGCGAAAACCCATTACGCATGTCGCGGCGCGCTTCGGTCTCCGAGATTGCTATTCTCGCGAGATCGAATGGCAGATTGAAACCGATGATACTCGCAGCGGCCTCATAGCCGACGGCCAGAAAAACCTTATCGCGAAAGGCTTGAATGTTTCCGCACCAGAAGCCGCGCTCGTCCGCGACCCGTTTGAGCAGTTCGACCTCAGCCGTCGTCATCGTGACGGGATCATAGAAAAGCCCCGTGGTCCTCAATCGGCCTTGCTCACGAAACTGGAACACTCCAAAGCGTAGCGCCTGAGCAGCGTCGACCGTTGTCTCGCAATCAAAGATCAATTGGAAATCGGGATCAGGTTTTGCTTGGGGAGGCTTCCACTTCGAACCAAGCGGCACCGCACCTGGATATTCCGTGTACGCGCGGACAAAAGCTGGAGACCTCATGCGATTGCCTCCGGTTCGACATTCGGCGAGCTTTCGGCAAAATCGAGCAACCACGCGCCAAAGGCCGCGATGGTCTCAGCAATCCTGGTCAGCCATTCAGCAAGCGCAAGAAGATACCGTCCGATCGTCTCCATTTGCGGATTTTCAGATTGCGGTTCGTATGAAAGACCGCGCTCTGCGGCGGACCGCTCACCATGACAATTGAGGCATTGAACACCGCCGTCATCGTGAAAGCGTCTCGGTGCAATATGAGAATAATGCATGGAGCTGGAGCTGCCGCTATAGCCGCATGTCAAACAAACCGGGGTTCGCGTACGAAGTCTTCGATAGTCCTTCTCACGCTGTTTTTCTTCTTTTGAGATAATATCGTCCATCTTCGTGGCCTTTCACGCTGCAATAACTTTGTAGATTTCGTAGAATTCAGGCTCGTCCTTCGATGCGTAACGAGCCAAAGCATTCGGGTCGGTTTCGAGCTTGTGGGTGACACCCTTGTGATCGGTAACGGTCTGCCCTTTGAATCCGGCCATTGCGTCCCAGTCTTCACCGGTAGCGAATTGGTTCACCGCATTGTGGTAATGAGCGACCAGGCTCGCATCTTTGAAGTTGCCGACGACAATCACTTTGGTTGTCGCCCCGACGATGATCGGAACTTGCCGTTTCAATCGATCGGTCATGACCCAACTTCGGCCCTTACGACGCGCCACGCGATGAGCTTTGATGAACTTGCTGAGTCGCTTCGGCGACATGCCGACTTGTTTGGCCGCGGCTGTCATAGATGTACCGCCGTGCATCGCTCGAATAGCGAACACAATCTTCTCATCAGCCTTGGGTTTGGCCGCAGTTGAACTCGCTAGTGGCTCACCCTTGCGCGGGTGACCGCGGGCCTGAGCCTTGGACAGACCAATGGCTTTGCCGCGCGCGATGCGGCGTCTGTATTCTGCTTTGTAGTCGCGATTGCGAGCCATCGTCTTGTTCCGAGTTACGCCGAGCTTCGGCGGGACCCCAACAAGATAGCAAGCTAGTGCATTGTTTTCTAAAGGTATAAAGTGCAGAATTCGTCATAAACTACTTTATGACTTTGTGACGGGAACCAGCTTCCTCAATCTGCTTTTAATAGCACCGTCTCGGTAGCCATTGGGTGGGTTCAAATGATCGACACCTTCTGGGAATAGATACTCGCGGACTTGGTCGCATTGTGGACCACGATACTTACCGGCGAAATCAGGGTCGGTCGCTTTTAGCGCAACAATCGCCTTTTCAATGCCTTCCGATGCCGGACGACCCATTTTCACCTTCGGCCCCGGGACTACAGTGATAGGTTTTCCATCGTTTGATTTGTCTAAATCAGGAAACTTGGTTGGATAGTGCGCCCTAAGTTGGTCCGCGTTCGGGAGCACTTCGACATCGACATAGGATTTCCCATACGCACAAACACGGTTTTCGTCGTAGTCGATTTTGAAACCTTCAGCATTCGGGTCAAAAAACGCCTTGTTGATTTGAATGTGCTCGCTCGATGGTTTCCCTTCACCAAGATAGCATCCGAATGCGATGAAATAGCCTTCTCTTATGAAAGCGGTAAAGTCTATGCGCAGACCGCGTGTAAACTTTAACAATTGCGCTTCTCGTCTATCAATTTCAGCAGAACTTTCGGTAGTCCGTGGGAAACGAAGACTATAGTACCTTTCCCGATTGTTAGAGGTTTGCAGCGCCAAATCCGCGTAGTGAAACCACGCCGTATCTAATGAAACTTTCTCACTTAAATCTATTTCCGGTAAGTTATTCATGATATAAAAAGCGCAATCTTTTCCGGGTGATGCGTTTAATGGAAACTCTATCCGATAATATAATTGATTCTAATGATGATTGGCCAATTCGGTGCGCTTATTGGCAATCAGAATATCAAAAACAAATTCCAAAACGGAAAAGGCGGGAAACCCGTAAAGCCGGTTTGGTTTTAACCGGTAACGGGCTTTCCATTAATGTCGATAAAGGCCGCTTAATCATAAAAGACGGCTTTACCCATTATCCGCAAAAAGCTGCCCGCTTTGAGTTTTTCAAGGGCGCATTAGATATTCCGCCGCGAATTGTAATTGTTGATGGCAATGGCTCCATAAGCATTGACGCTATTGATTGGCTTTATGATCAAAAGGTCGATCTTATTCGATTAGCTTATGATGGGCGTGTTCAATCAATTATGTCGGCTAATGGATATGCCGCCGACCCAAAGCAAGTTGCTTGGCAGCTAGAAACGCAGCGTGATGAATCCGCCCGCTTAGATTTTGCAGTTCCGCTGGTCGCAAAAAAGATCGAAGAGACCCTAGTAACACTTGAGGGATTCCTACCAGAGAGCGCTTCTCGGTCCAAAGCCATAGCAAAGGCGGAAACGGCGCTTTTGGATTTGGAAAGAATACCACCCAGCAGTATTGGCGAACTCTTGGCAATTGAAGGAACCGTTGCGCAGGGATACTTCTTTGCATGGCGTTCGCTCGACCTAAAATGGAAAGCGACTTCGGCTTTCCCAATTCCAGATGAGTGGCGGCGTTTCTTTTCAAGGTCATCCTTACATCGAACGCAATATCGGATTAGAAATCGCAACGCGACGCATCCAATCAACGCTATGCTGAACTATGTGTACGGCATTCTAGAAAGCCGGGTACGGATTGAGGTGATCGCGGATGGGTCTGACCCATCTATTGGTATCTTGCACAACAGCAGTGAGCCCGAGCGACATTCGTTTGTGTTTGATCGGATGGAGCCCCTGAGGCCGGTGGTGGATCGCAAAGTGCTCAAGCTCGTTGAGAAAGAGACGTTTTCGGGGGCGGATTTTCAGTTGCAGTCAAATGGCGTGGTGCGGGTGAATCCGGAATTGGTGAGGCGGTTGGTGAACTGCTCACATTTTTACCTGTCGCCTGCGAAGTGAAGGATCAAAAAGGTCGATGGATGGAACCGCCAGCGTCGAGAGATTCGTTTCAACGGTCTCCCCTGAACGGTAGGTATATTCGAGCACCGATCGTGTGGAATCGAATGTAACGTTGGGAGGGAGTTTGTCCTCCACTTTTTCGGGCTTTTTATTGTGCAGCGCAGGAAACTTCTTCCATCGCGCATATGCGACGTCTTCTAGAATTCGAAAGGCGGTTTGATTCTTCTGATCGCGCGAACCATGGGGACCGATTACCGATAACAAGACTCGAGTAAGAGCAGGATAATAACCGTCCATGTTATCCGCTAACTTCTCATCTATCATCAACATCGCGTGTTGTTGGGTCGGTGACAAACCATCAGGCGCTTCTCCAATACTCGGAAACAGCTCGCGCATGATGGTCAATACGTCCGACCAACGTCTGTCTTCGGGGCCTTCGAAATCGTTTGAAACGCTGTTTAACGCGTTTATTGCAATTCTAGCCGCCAATCCTGGCATTGTATCATCATGACTCACTTTATCGTCCTTCGCATAAAGCGATTTCGGTTCGTATTTATTCTCCGAGACGCGTTTTTCAGTGGCTTTCAAAATTCTAGCGACGGAAGTGTAGAGGCGAAAATGTTCTAATTCATGCCGCGCCTTTCGCGAATCCGAATAGCGTATCGAAAAGAACGCTGACTTTAAAACGGAGGCGGTTTGCCAAAGAGATTGAGGGTGCCACAGTTCGTTCGTTTTTTCCCACGCAGTCTCAATAGCCTCACCAAGTCGTTCAGCTACGCCGGGTGTGATCGTTACGTCACCAAGGTAAGTTAAGTTGGAGAACGGTTTGTATGTTCGCAAAATAAAAACATCACCGAACATGCTGTTTAAGAACAGCCCTACCGACGAGAAACCTTTGTACCCAACTTCGCGCGCCAACATCGAGTCTTCTCGAAGCACTGCTTGGCGAGCAAGTTCCTGCACCAAAAGACCAGCCGCGTCACATACAATTTGTTTGTCCGAAAGTTCCGATAACATCGATACGACGGTTGTCGGGTTTCGCCTCACCATGGTCGCACAACAGCTCGGGTCTGACAAAAGCTCGAACAACGTACTCGCATATGAAGCGTCCGCCAGTTTCTTACGGTGAACGAAGTCATAAAAAGCGGATGGCTCGCCGCTCCCAACACCGGACCAACGATAACTATCCGCGAAGGCAGCAGTCTTTGCTAACGTCGCTGTGTTTGCGCTTATGTCGTTGAATAAGGCGACGTAGTTCTCTTCATCCGCAGTGGACAATATAGCGAACGCCGCTCGCGTGAAACTTAAGACGTTGCGACTCCTCAACCTCGCGGGCGAAAGAGATATGAAGCCCGTAGCCAGGTAGGCCATGAAAAACAACAGTGCTCCGGCGAATTCGAGGGCGGGAGCGAGCCACAAGATAACGCTCCATTCGACTGCTATGTATCTCAGCAGATTTCCCGAGAACACGAGTGCGGCGCCAGAAAACACGCCGACGTACAGCCAAAGCAGAGGAACACCCCAAGCCTGCAACCTAAATCGATGAATAGGCTTCAAAAACTGTTGGATGCTTATCGTGAACGCGAGCGCAGCTATAACTTGCCCAATGGTAATACCCACGAAGACAGGAATTGAAGATTGAATTCGACACCCCCACAAGACCAGACTAGATCGAAGCTTTTCATGAGACTAATTGTTTGAGCTGCGATGGAAACCTGTTTCGCCAATTAAGAGTTTTCACCAATCAAAAGGCCCGTGGAGTACTCCACGGGCCATTCGGAATAATTATTTCTGGAGATAACTATACCCCCGTGCTGAATGGCGCGGGGGTTTTTTCTTGGGGGCTCGGCGAGAAAAGCGAGATACCCTGCATTTCATGCGGAAATGGGTTTGACTCTGTGGATTGTTTAGTGTTTATCCGCGCCTTCATGTCCGCGCCGGATTCGGCAGCGGCCAAAGTTTCATTTTTTGAGTTCTGAGAAGGACGAGCGTCATGTTCGCGGTCATTAAGACAGGTGGCAAACAGTATAAAGTTGCCGAAGGCGATAAGATCGTCATTGAAAAACTCGCCGCAGACGCAGGTGAGAACGTCACTTTTGATGACGTTCTGATGCTCGGCGACGACAAGAAAGTAACCATTGGCGAGCCTCTCGTTGCTGGGGCCAGCGTTGTTGGCACTGTCGATGAGCAGCGCAAAGGCGCCAAAGTGCTGATCATGAAGAAGCGTCAGCGCAACACTTACCGTCGCAAGAAAGGTCATCGCCAGCTGGAAACAGTTGTAACGATCGACTCAATCCTCGCAGACGGAAAGAAAGCGCCAGCCAAGAAGAAAGCTGCGCCGAAGGCAGAAGAGGCTCCTAAGAAAGAAGCCGCTCCAAAAGCCGAAGCGAAGAAGCCAGCAGCGAAAAAGGCAGAGGCTGAAAAGCCAGCCGCCAAGAAAGCTGCAGCGCCTAAAAAGGCTGCCGCACCAGCAGAAGCTGACGACCTGACGAAAATGAAGGGCCTCGGCAAAGTCTTCGCAGGCAAGCTGGAAGCTGAAGGCATCACCACTTTCGCGCAAATCGCGAAGATGAAGAAAGCAGACATCGACGCTCTCGAAGAGAAAATCGGCGCTGCAGGTAAGTTTGAGAGCAATGACTGGGTCGCCCAGGCGAAAGAGCTCGCGAAAGGCTAAGTCATCAGCTATAAGCTGATTTAGAGATTGGAGACCGGTTATGGCTCATAAGAAATCAGGCGGCTCGTCGAAGAACGGACGCGATTCAAATCCTAAATACCTTGGCACCAAGAAATATGGTGGCGAGCACGTGATTCCTGGAAACATCATTATCCGCCAGCGCGGCACCAAGACCTATCCAGGTCGCGGCGTCGGCATGGGCAAAGACCACACGCTCTACGCACTCGTAGAAGGCAAAGTGGAATTTACCCGTAAGCGCGGCAACCGTCAGTACGTGTCAGTGGCACCGCTCGCGGACGCAGCAGAATAGCGCGGTCACGATAGGGCCGCCGAGGAGGTGGCCAAAGAATTCCAAGGGGAGGCAGGCCACTGCCTCCCCTTTTTCTTTGCCTTCCTGTTGGAGACCTCAAATGGGTGGATCATTCGAGTTCAAATCAGAGCGGTTCTTAATGCGACCGCCAGAGGAAAAAGACGCACGGCAGATTGCGTGCTGCGTGAATGATAAGGATATGGCTCGCAATCTGGCGCGGCTGCCGCACCCTTATGCCCCGAAAGACGCGCTTGAATGGGTCGCCTATGCAAATAAAGCCCGCGCCCAGGGCACCGAATATGCCTTCGTGATCACCCACGCGGAAGCGGGCGTCATCGGATCAGTTGGCTTCAACCGAACCGGTGATGAAGCTTGGGAAATCGGATACTGGGTAGATAAAGCCGTACAAGGCAAAGGCGTCGCCACCGAAGCCGCTGCCGCACTGATGAAATGGGGCGCGGCCAAGTTTGGCGTTACACGCTTCGTGGCCGGTCATTTTCAGGACAACCCCGCATCGGGACGGGTCTTGGAGAAATTGGGCTTTGAACGCGTCGGTGAAAAGCAACTCTTCTCACTGGCACGGGGCGGAAAAGACGCTGCCTGGCGTTACGCGCTGCAAACAGAATCAACCGCCGGCCTGTCAGAGGTGCATTGAGGAGAGGGCAACCCTCCGCTAAGTGGAGACAGCGATGGCTGATCCCGTAATCATCAGAACTGAGCGGCTGGTCCTGCGCCCGCCGCTGCCGCAAGACGCCCCACATATTGTCGAGCGCCTTGGGGCGAAGGATGTTGCCTGGAATCTCGGCCGCGTCCCGCATCCATATCAGATTGCAGATGCCGAAGCTTGGCTGGAGAAAATCCCAAAGAGCTGGACCGAAGATTCAAGCTATTCCTTCGCGATCACGCATCCGATCGACGGGATGATTGGGTGCGTCAGCCTGCGCCTATTGCCGTTTGAAGTCTGGGAAGTTGGTTATTGGCTTGGCAAAGCCTGGTGGGGAATGGGTTACACGACCGAGGCCGCGGCCGCCCTGCTCCATTGGGCCGAGAATGAGCGCAAGATTGAGCGCTTCTCGTCAGGCCATTTCACTGACAATCCCGCCTCTGGCGCGATTCTGCGCAAACTCGGCTTCGAACCGGTCGGCGAAGCCTCTTTGTTCGGCCTTGCGCGCGGAACCGACAGCCCGTGTATTCGCTACACCAAAGGCACTGATCCAGATCTCGCGCTGAAGCTGGTCGCGCATTAGCGCAGCATTCGCGCAAGTTGCGCTTCGTTGTAGTATGATTGGCGTTCGCCGCGCTCTAAATCCCGCTCCAATGCATCCAGGCGCGCGCTCAAGGCTGTCGCTCCCCCCGGCCCACTTAGCGCTCGCCCGAGCGCGACCAGTTCCTGCGAAATGTCTTCAAACAAGCTGGCGGGATAGCGTTCATGCAAGCGGCCAAGCGCTGCCCGCATCGCGAGCCGATAGGCTGGCGCCGGTTCCGATCTCACCGATGCTAAATGATCCGCGCCTACACGCAGTCTCACCATCTCATCTGACCAGTTTTGAACCTCATCAGATGCGGCGTCGCACGCGGCCACGTCGAGGGACCGAATGTAAGCGGCAAGATCCGCGATCACGGCTTTGTCCGGCTCTGCCCCTGAGAATTCTTCTATGATTTGGGCCGACAAGAAGGCTTCGAGCGCGCCTTCCTGATCTCGATCAACCATGACACGGCCATCAGGCGCGGCCAGGTCTGGAATAGTGACCGGATTAAAGACTTGATCGGCTCTAACCTTGGAGAACAGACCACTTGTCACGTCTGCCGTGCCCGGCGCGCCAGAAATTCCAGCGAATACAAAATCCGGATTGCCGCGACCGTTTCGATGGCACGCGGCGCAGCTGAGGCCAGCTTTTGCTGCCTGCCCGCCCAAGAGGAGCGGACTGTTGAACAGCAATTCGCCGCGGCGCACTGCGGCATCGGTGGGGGCGCTGAGGCAAGTTGCCGGTTGCTGGGTCAGATGAGCCACCGGATCCGCAGTCGAATCCACCCAAGTCAATGTTTTGAACTCAGGCTGTGTTTGCGGCGCGTGTGGCTCTGTCCCCTGGCAAGCTACGATCGCGGCAAATCCCGCCGCGATCGCAAATCGCAAACTCATGCGTCCGCTTCAGCAATCCATTTGGCGAGCTCTTCAGTTTGAGCACAGCCAAACGGGCAGAGCGCATTCAGCTTGTCGAGCTGCGCCTGAGCCCGGTCCATATCGCCAAGCTCGACATAGTACTCGCCGAGATATTCATTGGCGCTGAGATGATTCGGCGCGATCGCGAGCGCCGTGTTATAGTAAGCAAAGGCAGTGTCTTTCTGACCCATTTTGCGGTTTGCGAAGCCGATATAGGTCAGAACATCCGGGTGCGGGCCAAGCACCGCGCCGGCGTCTCGTAGCTCAGCAATCGCAGCGTCATACTGCTCGAGATTGATCAGACGAAGCGCTTCGGAATAGAGAATATCGCCGGTTTCCAGGCTCACCTGC
>Ga0256829_1000869_pt1 | contig 26923 bp, 24 predicted proteins | sample 131447metaG_FD_185979 | JGI IMG/M metagenome (GOLD analysis project Ga0256829, IMG submission 185979) | Hydrothermal vent microbial communities from Lau Basin, Pacific Ocean - 131-447 | ecosystem: Environmental > Aquatic > Marine > Hydrothermal vents | place: Pacific Ocean: Lau Basin | collected... | reverse complement strand
AAAAAAGCTAGCAAAAGCTAGCACAAACAAAATTATTTACTAAATTTAGCTTTTGTTTGATTTAAAAATTCTTCACACATTTCAATTTTCTTTGGATTTGGGATTTTTAAAAAGCTAATTACAAATCTATCTTCCATTTCTACAACTCATACATTTCTGGGTTTTACACCAAACACATATGGACTTACAATTTCTTCTCCACCACAAAATATAATCATTTTTGCAGCTTTTATACCTGGATAGATATATCCTTCTGGAAATTTTTCTGTTGTCCATTTGTAGTGATCAAATACATCAAAGAATTTAATTCACATTTCATTAATTTTATCAACAAATTCTTTTACAATATCATCAACTGTTACATCATCTTTTAAGTCAGATTTTAACCATTCTTCTTTCATTACTGGATATTCTTCTTTGAACATAATTGTTTCCATTTTGTTTTAATTAATAATTTAAAATTAATTTAGTCCAAAAAGCTCGTCAAATTCCTTCAAATATTCATCTACCTTTTTATGATTTATTTTGTATCTTACATTTAAACCTTCTTTTGTAGCAATAACTATTTCTGCTTCTTTAAGTTTTTTTAAATGATGAGAAACGAGATTTTGTGGTAAATTTGTAATTTTCACAATATGATTTACACATTTTTCTCATTCTTTTAAAACACAAATAATTTTAAGTCTGTTTTCATCAGAAATAGTTTTTAGAAAAGGTAGAATTCAAGGAATATAATTACAAGCTTTTTGCATTTTAGTTTGTTATAAATAAACTATATCAATACATATTATATCAATAGTGGTTGATATTATAGACATAATTTTTAAAAAATCAAGAGGATTTATAAAAAATAACTCTATCTTGAAAAAAGTTAGTAGTTTTGTATACTCTTAGATAAATTTTATTATTTATAAATAATATATGTTTGATAAATTAGAATGAACAAAACAAAAATATGAAGATTTACAAAAACAACTTTATGATCCAGAAGTAAGTTCTGATGTTCAAAAAACTATTAAAATTTCAAAAGAAATTAATTCACTTGAAGATGTTTATAATTTATATATTTCTTGGAGAAATGTAGAAAATGAAATTAAAGAATCAAAAGATATACTTCAAAATGAAGATGATGAAGAAATGATAGAAATGGCAAAAGAACAATTAGAAGAAGCTGAAAAAAATAAAGCAGATTTGGAAGCAAAACTTAAAATAGCTCTTTTGCCTAAAGATGAAAATGATGATAAAAATATTTATATGGAAATAAGACCAGCTGCAGGTGGTGATGAATCTGCACTTTTTGCTGAAGAAATAATGAGAATGTATATGAGGTATGCAGAAAATATGTGATGGAAACCAACTATAGAAGAATTACAAGAAAATGATGTTGGATGAATTAAATTTGCAATGTTGAAAGTTTCTTGAGATAAAGTTTATTCAAAATTAAAATATGAATCTTGAGTTCATAGAGTTCAAAGAATTCCAAAAACTGAATCTTGTGGTAGAGTTCATACTTCTACACTTACTATTGCAGTGATGCCCGAAGTAGAGGAAGTAGTTGAATATGAAATTGATATGAAAGATATAGAAATGGATATTTTTGGTGCTAGTTCTTGTGGTTGACAAAATGCTAATAGAAATAAAACTTGAATTAGATTACATCATAAACCTACATGAATGATAGTTTCTATTTGAGATAGTAAAAGTCAAATGCATAATAAAGAAAAGGCTTTTAATGTTTTGAAAGCAAGATTATTACAAATAGAAAAAGATAAACAGGATGAGCAAGAAAGAGATAAAAGACTTTATCAAGTATGAACTTGAGATAGATCTGAAAAAATAAGAACTTATAATTTTCCTCAAGATAGAGTTACAGACCACAGAATTAAAAAATCTTATCCAAATATTCCATGAATTTTAGATTGAGAGATAGATAATATTATACATGACCTTATAGTTGCAGATCAAGCTGCTATGATGGAGAAAAATATGGAGTAATTTTTGCTTTAAATTTTGAATAAGTTTTTTTATGAAAAAGAAAAATATATTATTTGTATTGTTTTTAATTGTATTTTTTTGAATAATTTGATATTTATATTTTCAAGCTAGTTGAATTAATCAGGTTTCTAAAAATTGTAATTATGATTATGTAGAAAAAGTTTATGATGGAGATACTGTTTTTTGACAAAAGTTGGGAAAAATAAGACTTTTGGGTATTGATGCTCCTGAAGTTTATCATCCTTGATGGACAAAAGTTAAAAGTTATAAATTTTTTGGTTGTGGACAAGAAGCTAAAAAGATTGCAGATAAAAAACTTTTACATAAAAAAATATTATTTTGTTCTGATCCTTTAACAAAAGATAAATGAAAATATGGTAGAAGATTGAGGTATGCTATGATAAAAGAAAAGAACAAATTAGAACCATTTGGAGAATATTTGATTAAAAGTGGATATGCAAAGGTTTATAAATATGCTGATTGTAAATATAAAAAACAATATGAAGCTATAGAAAAAATAAATAAAGCTAAACATCTTGGAGTTTGGAGTAGTGAGTGTATTTTAGAAGATAAAAATTTTAAAAAGAAATATTTAAAATAAAATGGATGAATTGTTAGAACAAGAGTTGGAAGAACAAATTATGAAAATTTTACAAATACATGATGATTTAGATTATGCTGAAGTTTATGAGGTTTGTATAGATTTTATAAACGATATTCCAGAAAAGATTAAAGAAGAAACTAAAATTAAGAGATTTAAAAGGTTTGTGAATAATGAATTTTGATTGGATCAAGAGCAAGAAAGGGATTTTTGAAATAAAAGTTTTGATTTATCTAGTATTCCAAAATATCTATTTTCTGGTAAAAGTAAAGAAAAATGACCTATAATTCAAATTAAAGATTTGACAAAAACTATTTGACTAACTCATCTTTTTGATGATGCAAATTTAAAAATTTATGCTTGAGAAAAAGTTTGAATTATTTGAAAAAATGGGGCAGGTAAGACTACTTTCTTAAAATTACTTATTTGAAAAGAAGAAGTAGAAGAGTGAGAAATTATTATAAATTCAGATATTAAAATATGATATTTATCACAAGATTTATTTTGGACAGATGAAAATAATACTCTTGAACAAGAGATGCTTACAGTTTTTTCTGAAATTACTGAAAAGATAAATATTTTGAATGAATTAAAAAAAAGTTGAGAAAATTATGATAAGATAGAAGAAATATCACAGGAATTAAGACAAATAGATGGATTTAGAAAATTTGATTTACAATGGGATATTTTAAAATATTTTTGATTTACTGCAGAACATTTGAAAATGCCAGTAAAAAAACTTTCTTGAGGTGAGCAAACCAAAGTTCAGATAGCTAAGTTCTTAATTCAACAAGTAGATGTTCTAATTTTAGATGAACCTACAAATCATCTTGATATTGAATGAATTTTGTTTCTTGAAGAATTTTGTAATAATTGGCAAAAAACTATTTTAACTATTTCTCATGATGTAGCTTTTTTGAATAATACTGTAGATAGAATAGTTGAAATTTCTTCTTATAGATTAAATTTATATCATTGTGGTTATAGTAAATATTTAGAAGAAAAACAAAAAAGATATGATATTAAATTAAAAGAATATAAAGTTCAACAAAAGGAATTAGAAAAACAAAATGATTATATTACAAAATTTAGATATAAGGCATCTAAGGCTTCTTGAGTTCAAAGTAGAATAAAAGCTCTTGATAAAATTGATGTTATTGAACCACCAGAAGACGATATTACAATTTGTCCTATAAATGTGAAAGTAGATAGAAGATTGCCAGAAATTATTTTTAAAATCCAAGAATTAGAAGTGGGTTATAAAAATCCTATTATTACATTTCCAAAGAAATTAGAAGTAAGGAAAGCAGATAAAATATGAATTATTTGAAAAAATTGAGTTGGTAAAACAACATTATTAAAAACACTTTTACAAGAATTAACTCCAATATCTTGAACAGTTGAGATGGTTGATAACATAAAAGTAGGTTCTTATTCTCAAGTTTTGGAAGATTTAGATAAAGATGAAACTATTATCAAAGAATTAAGATGAATTTCAAAAAATGAAAAAGAAGTAAGAAAAATACTTGGATGATTATTGATAAAAGGTGAAAAAGTAAATCAAAAAATAGGAACATTGTCTGGGTGAGAAAGAGCTAAAGTGGCACTTACAAAGATGTTGCTCCAACAGCCAGATATAATTATCATGGATGAACCTACAAATCATCTTGATATTTACTCAAAAGAGGTAATCAAGCAAATGCTGGATTGATTTAATTGACCAAGTATTATAGTTTCACATGATAGAGATTTATTAAAGAGTGTTTCTAATCAAATATGGGTTATAAAAGATAATAATCTTAAACAATATTTAAATATAGATAAAGCATTTAAACATTTAATTTAAATATTGAATTTCTTTAAAATTATCCTTTGTTGAAAAAATGTTTTTTTTCTTTATATTAAGTTAAATTTTTATATTTTTTTTGTTTTAAATGTCTGAAATTAAAAAGCAATACGGTCAAGAAAATGAAAATATAGTTCATCAGGACATAGAAGAGGATATGAAACAATCATATATTGATTATGCGATGTCTGTAATAGTTTCAAGAGCCTTACCTGATGTAAGAGATGGTATGAAACCGGTTCAAAGAAGAATTTTGTATGCTATGTATGATATAAAATTAACTCATAATGCTAAATATAAAAAATCAGCTGCTGTAGTGTGAGAAGTTCTTTGAAAATATCATCCACATGGTGATAGTTCAGTTTATGAAGCTATGGTAAGAATGGCTCAAGATTTTTCTTTAAGATATCCACTTGTTGATGGTCAAGGTAATTTTGGTTCTATAGATGGAGATTCTGCAGCTGCCATGAGATATACAGAAGCAAGGCTTACAAAAATAGCTGAAGAAGTTTTACAGGATTTGGAAAAAGATACAGTTGATTGGGCTGATAATTATGATAGTTCTAGGAAAGAACCTATGTTTTTGCCTACAAAAGTTCCTGCATTACTTTGTAATGGTACTATGGGTATTGCAGTAGGTATGGCTACAAATATGCCTCCTCATAATTTAACTGAAATTATCAATGCTCTTATAGCTTGTGTTAAAAATCCTGATATAACTCATGAAGAAATAATGGAGTATGTTTCTTGACCAGATTTTCCTACAGGTTGAATGATTTTTGATAAACAAAAAATAAATGAAATATATAGAACTTGAAGAGGTTCAATTACTGTTAGATGAAAAGTTCATATAGAAAATGATAATTGAAATAAAATTATTGTAGATCAATTGCCGTATCAAGTAAATAAATCAACTTTAGTATGAAGAATTTGAGAATTGGCAGGTGAGTGAAAATTTCAATGAGCAAAAAATATTATAGATGAATCGAATAAATGAAAAATTAGAATTTCTATTGAATTAAAACCTTGAGTAGATCCACAAGCTATGCTTATTAAACTATTTAAACTTACAGATTTACAAACAACTTTTCCTGTAAATAATATTGTTTTGATAGAAAATGGTATGCAACCAAATTTACTTTGAATAAAAGCTATTTTACAAGAATTTATAACTTTTAGACAAACTGTAGTTTATAGAAGAAGTATGTATCTTTTGAATAAGGCAAAGGCAAGATTACATATTCTTGAATGATTACAAAAAGCTATAGATATTATTGATGAAGTAATTGCTTTGATTAGATGAAGTAAAACAAGAGAGGATGCTAAACAATGACTTATGAACGATTTTGAATTTTCTGAACAACAAGCTGAATATATTCTTATGTTGAGATTACAAACATTAGTTTGATTGGAAATTGAAAAGATTATGAATGAAATTGATGATAAAAAGCTTAATATAGATTATTTAACTAGTCTTGTAACTGATAAAGAAAAATTAAATAGTGTAGTTGTAGATGAATTAGAATATATAAAATCTGAATATTGAGATGAAAGAAAAACAGAATTATCTAATGATATGTCTGTATATAATCTTGATAAAGCTATGAGAGATTTGAAAAAAAATGAAGATTTCTTAAAAGAAGATGTTTTGCTTTGGAGAAGTGTAGATGATAATGTAAAAGTTGTTTATCAAACAAGAATAACATCTTTACCAACTGATACATATAAAGTTTATAATACAAATAATCAAAATAAGATATTTGTAGTAACTGAAAATTGAGATTTTATCAATCCAAGGATTAAAGATTTACCTTCTACAAATATTAAATGACCTGCTATATCTTGGAAAGATTTAGGTGTAAAAGATAAAATAGTATTTTTGGAGATTACAGATGAAATAAAACAATATTTATTGATAGTAACAAATAAAAATACTATTAAAAAAATAGATAAAGAAATATTGTTTAAAATGAGAAGGTGATGAAATGTAATGAAATTACAACCTTGAGAAAAAGTTATGAAAGTGATTTCTGTAAATGAATGAGATTATATAGGGTTGATTACAAAAAAATGATTATGAACAATATATAATTCTAATGAAGTTAGATCTATGGGTAGATTATCTGGTTGAATAACAGCTATGATGCTTGAAGATGATGATGAAATAGTAGATATGTTTAATTATCATAAAAATTTGTATCTTGCAATGTTTTCTGATAAATGAAATGCAAAAGCAATACTTACAGAAGATTTAAAAATTAGAAGAAAAGGTAGATGAAAAGCTGGTTTTGTCTATACTTTATTAGAAAAAGGAGAAAACATAATTTGATGATTAAACCTAGATGAATGAGATATTAAGATTTTACTTTCAGATGGACAAATTAGAACATTTGATGTAGATAAGGTTCCACTTCTTGCTACAAATAAGAAAATGAAAAAAGTAGTTGGTGGTAAGATAAAAAGAATACTAATTTAGATTAAGTTAAAGGACTTAGTCTTTTTTTAAAATAAATTTTGCTAATAAAATGAAAAAAAGATATAAAACAGAAGAAAAACAAACATTATTTTGATTTGATGATAATTTTGAAGCTAATCAAAATAGCTTATTTTTAAAAAATATTATCGAAGATAGGGGAAGTAAATATTCGGCTACATTTTTTAAGATTACAGATATTGAACAGATAAAAGAAAGATTTAAAGAATTACAAAAATATAAATTTTATAAAAAAGCTACACATAATACTTATGCTTACAGAATAAATATGCCGGACGGAAGTCTTTTAGAATGAAAAAATGATGATGGAGAAATATGATGATGAAATTGTATTCTTACAGTTATGAAACAGGAAAAAATAGTAAATTCTATGATAGTTATTACAAGATATTATGGTGGAGTACATTTGAATAATGATAGATTTAAACATCTTTTGGATGCAACAAGAGATATTATTTTAAATTTAAAAAATAGTTAAATATATTTAAAAAAATGTTATAATAAGTATGTATGAATATAAATTATAATTGTTTTTATCATTGTTTTAAATAACAAAATTATTATAAACATAATATTTAAAATATAAATATTGTGAATGTTAAAAGACTTAAATTATGTAGCATTTGATTTTGAAACAACTTGATTAAATACAGAAAAAGATGAACCAATTCAAATATGAATTATAAAATTTAATAAAAAATTTGAAGTAGTAAAACAATTTAGTTCTTACATAAAACCAGAAAATTTAGCTGATTTAACTGAAATAGTTGAATTTACAACCTGAATAAAACTTGAAAAACTTAAGGATGCACCAACTTTCGAAGAGATTAAAAAAGAATTAGTAGATTTTTTTGATGAAAATAGTGTTTTGATATGACATAATATTCAGTTTGATATTAAATTTATGAAAAGGTATTTGTGAGAATTTCCATATCTTATTGAGTTTGATACTTATACTTATTCAAGATTACTTTTGCATTTTGAACCATCTTATGCATTGGAAATTCTCTCTGATAAATATTGATTTAAAGGGCAGTCTCATGATGCTTTGGCAGATAGTTTTATGAGTATAGAATTATTTAAACTTATTGTTAAAAAAGTAGATAAACTAGTAAAAAAATATCAATTTTTGGCTGATTTACTTTTAAAATCTGATAGTATTTTTACTAAAATATTAGAATTAAATCCGGTTAATAAAAATATTTTTTCTATTCCTAAAAAATGATTATCTATCCCAAAAACAAAAAAGATAAAATCTGATAATCTTGATATTTTACAATTTGATAATAAAACTGTTTTTAATGTAAATTGAATAGATTTTGAAACAGCTTTTAATCTTGCTTTAAATTGACAAAATAAGGTAATTTTTGCTTTTAGTTCAAATGCTAGACAAAATATAGCAAAAAATATTTTGAGAGAAAAATATGTTCAATTTTCTACTTTGAATTTATGAAGCACTACAAACATTGATAATGAAAAACTACTTTTAACAAAACCTAGACTTGAAGAGTTTGAAGCTAATTATATTTTGAAATCATTTTCTCATTATTCGGAAGATATCTCTATTTTTGATATTTCAAATTTTTCTGAGTATAAAATAAATAAGTTTTTATCATGAAAAAATAGAACTATTTCAGCAAATATTATTTTGGCAACTCATTATGATTTGTTTAACTTTATTAAGGAAAAATGAAAAGAAGAAATTAAAGATTATACAGTAATTATGTTTGATTGGCATTATTGGATGAATAGTCTTGGTAAAGTTATAAATAGAGGTTTTGATTTTTATGAATTGATGAATAAACTTGATATTATTCTTTATAGAGAAAGTTTTACAAAAAATAGTCAAAATATTGAAAAACTTATAGATGAAATAGCTACTTTCTTTGGGACTTTATCAGTTAAATTGTTGCCACTTTTCAAATGAACAAAAAATAAATTGGAAATGGTGAATTTATTTGAAAATAGTTCAGCTTGATTTTTTGAGCTTAAAGAAAGTTTTCAAAATATTACAAAACAATTAGAAAATTTGAATGAAGTAGAAATTACTAGATATTGGAATATTTTTAAAGAATGTGCAGAAAATTACTGTATTGTGGAACAGAAGTTATTTTGACAAAATGCACAGCTGAAATATATTTTTAATCCTATGATGGAAAATGTGGATATAAATAATTTCAATGATTTTATGGAAGGATTGCAATATTATAATTTTACAGTTATGGAAAAAAATAATTATATAAAATTATCTGACAAATTAGAAGTTCAAGATAAAACTACAAAATTTGTTGATTATAAAGAGCAAGTTGATTTTAAGAAATTAGTGGAAGATATAAAAAACAAAATCGAAGCTAAAGAAAGTATGTTTTTGGTGTCAAACAATAAGGCATTTTCAAACAGCTTGTTTAAATTAATTTATAATTTAACAAAAGAATATAAGCTAGAAGCAAATATTTATGCTGAAAATATTACTTGAGGTCAATGAAAATTGTTGTATTATCTAAAAAAGAAAAAATGAGTAAAAATTACAATTTGATGACCAGAATTTTTGTTAGCAAACAAGGCAAAACATGTAAAATATAATGAAATACATCTATTGTCTATTTGATGAAAATTCAGACAATTTATAACAGACGATTTATCTTTTTATTTGGAATAGATTGAAAAATACTTTTAAAAACTTATCATACTGATGATATATTTATTGTTTTTATAAATAAAAATGAAAATAATTGTAGAAAAAGAAAAAGATTGATTATGTTTTGCTAAAATTGATTGAATAGATGATATCTATGCTCAATGAGGAAGTTATGAAGAAGTTTTAGAAAATTTGTGGTCAGTGTATGAAGAAGTAATGACTTTAAAGAAAGAAATATTAAAAAATAAGTTTTCAAAATCTAATAAAAATTTAAATAAATTAGAACTAGTTATATAATGTGAGAATTAAATTATAAATATTCTGATATAAGAAAAAAATTAGTAAAACTTTGATTTGTTTTAAAAAGATAAGCTAAATGAAGTCATGAAATATGGTTTAAAAATGAAAATATAGTTATTTTACCAAATCATGGATGAAAAAATATAAGTAAATGAGTGATAAAATCTATTATAACAAAACTTTGATTAACGAATAAAGACTTTAAACAACTTTAATTTTAAATTTTAATTATTTTTTATGTTCAACTTTTCCCTTATAAACTTATGATGCACAAAAAATCTTGTAGATAGTCAGTATGTAATTTGAAAATTACTATCTTACAATGAAGCAAATTTGAAAGAAGAAATAAACTATATTGCTGAGCCGTATTCTGATGAAGTAGAATATGTTTTTTTGAATACTTGTGGATTTTTATCTTCTGGTAGAGCTGAAATGATGGAAGTGTTGCAAAAATTGTTAGTAAAATGAAAGAAAGTTTATATTTTATGATGTGCTTTACAATATTTTAAATGATTAAAAGATGATAGTGAAGAATATAAAAAAGAAGTAGAAGAATTTAATAAATTTTTACAAGAAAATTCTGGAAAAGTCTTTTTAATTTCTTGGGACGATGTAGATAATATTTCAGTAGAAAAACTTAAAAAATGATACATTTCAAAAGAATTTGGAGATTTTATTTTTCCAGATAGTCCTAGAGCTTATACTGATATTTCTTATGGTTATGAATATTTAAAAATTGCTGAATGATGTGATAATCACTGTAGTTTTTGTATTATTCCAAAGATTAGATGAAAACAGAAATCTTTACCGATGGAAACAGTTATGGAACAAACAAAAAATATGATTGCTTCATGAGTAAAAGAAATAATTATAATCTCTCAAGATACTACAAGATATGGAACAGATTTATATTGAGAGAGTAAACTTTTTGAATTACTTGAACAAATAGATAAATTAGAATGAGATTTTGTTTTTAGACTTTTGTATTTGTATCCTGATGTCATTAGTTTGAAACACTTAGAAAAACTTAAAAAATTAGATAAATTTTTACCATATTTTGATATTCCTTTACAACATATTTCTTCTTCAGTTCTAAAAAAAATGTGAAGATTTTATGATACAAAATATATTTATGAGTTTTTAGATTTTATACAAAATAATTTTGAAAATCCTTTTATTAGAACAAATATCATAGCTTGATTTCCTTGAGAAACAAATGAAGATTTTATGGAACTTGTTGAGTTTTTAGAAGAAAATTATTTTGATAATATTTGATTATTTCAATATCATGATGAACCTTTAGCAGCTTCTAGTAAATTACCAAACAAAGTAGATGATAAAACTTTGGAATATAGATTTAAGTTTATTTCAAATTTGGTAGATAATATGCTTGAGAAGAAAAATAAAAAGAGAAAAAAACAAGAACAAGTATGATATGTCCAAGATTATGATAATGAAAAACTCACTGTAAGACCATATATGCACTGTCCTGAAATTGATGAAGTAGATGAGATAAAATATGAAGATATTACTTGAGTTTTTAATGATACTTGAGAAATAGATTTGTGAGAGTTAGTGAAATATAAAACTTGTTTCAAAACAAAAAATATTTAAACTAAAGGTAATTTATAAATTATTTAATAAAAATATGAAAAAAATAATTTTGTTGATATCTTTATTTTTGTGATGATTTAGTTTTATTTGAGTTTCAGTTGCTGCGGATTGAACATGTTGAACATGAGAGATAAAATTAAATACGGATGTTCCATGAGTATGAGATGGAAATTGATGTATTTCTCAAAAAGATGCTGCAAATTCGTTTGGTAGTTTAATGTGAGCTATGATGAAAATTTTGATAAATATGACTGTTGCTATTAGTTTTATAGCTCTTATAGCAGCTGGTGTAATGATGAGTTTATCTTGAGTAAATCAGTCTGCAGCTTGAAAATGAAAAGAATTACTAAAAAAAGTGATATTATGAATAGTATTGTTGTGATTATCTTGAATTATACTTCATACTATAAATCCAAATTTCTTTAAGACTAGTTTAACGACACAACTTATAATGTTAGATTTAAAATAGGCTCATACTCAAAAAATTATAATATTTAGTTTATAAAATAATTGTATGAATTTTAAAAATTTAATTTCTCCATTAGAAAAAACTTTAACTAAACAATGATTAACTACACCAACGAAAGTGCAGGAAAAAGTTATTCCAGTGGTAACAAGCTGAAAGGATGTTTTGGTAAGTTCTAATACTTGAAGTGGTAAGACATTAGCTTTTGTTTTACCTATTTTAAATATTTTGTATAAAAATAGGATAAAAGAATGAAAAGTTGAGTGAAAACAGGAAAGGAAAATACAAGTTTTGGTGTTGGCTCCTACAAGAGAGTTGGTAATGCAAATATGAGAAACTTTTAATCCGTATTGCACAAATACAAACTTTAAACAAACTACTATTTTTGGTTGAGTAAGTCCTTTTCATCAAATTAAAGCATTGAAAAAATGAGTTGATATACTTGTTGCAACACCTTGAAGATTAAAAGATTTGATGGAACAATGAATAGTAAAATTATCAAATATTAAAATACTTGTTTTAGACGAAGCTGATAGAATGCTTGATATGTGATTTTTACCTGATATTAAACATATTTTATCTAAAATATCGAAAGATAGACAAACTTTATTGTTTTCTGCAACTTTACCTGGAGGAATAAAAAGATTAGCAAGTAATATTCAAAAGACTCCAGAAGAAATTATAATAAAATCAAAAAACTTAATATCTAAAATTTCACAGAAAGTATATTTTGTAAAACCGTCTAATAAATTAAAATTGTTACAATTTTTATGTAAAAATAGAGAATTTTCATCAATTATAGTATTTGTAAGGCAAAAGGAAGAAACTGAAAAACTTGCAAAGATTTTGAAAAGATTTAAGGTAGATACAATTCACGGTGATAAACATCAAAATGCAAGAAGAAAGGCTTGGGATAAATTTAAGAATTGAGAAATAAAAGTTTTAATTGCTACTGATGTAGCTGCAAGATGACTTGATATGGATAATTTGTCTTGTGTTGTAAACTATGATTTACCTGCAATCGTAGATGATTATACTCATAGAATTTGAAGGACAGCAAGAGCTTGAAAAAGTGGAGTTGCTATTACTATGCTTTCAGAAAATCAGAAAGATTTTATTTCGGAAATAGAACAAAAAACCTGAAATAAATTAGAAATTATAAACAATTTAGATTATTTGAATGAGAAAATCGTCGAAGCTACAGAACATAGGAAGAGCAGAGGAAAGTGGGGAAGATAAAATTATTTGGTTGTAAATCTCCATACTCAATCCCAATTTTTAGGCTTATTTTCTATAAGATATTCTAATCTTTTTAAAATCATAGTTAAAACTGGATCTTCTTTTCAAATTTTAAATATTGTCAGCTCTAAAAACTTATCTTTTGATTTTTCAAACTCTCATTTAAAATATAAATCTAATCATTTTTCAAATTTATTTAAATAATCTTTTAATTCTTCTGTTATTTCAAAATCGTAATAAGGCATAGTATGGTAAATATTTATAGGTTCTGTTTTTCATTTAACTGTAATTTTATCTACAAGTCTTATAGCAAAATTTTCTTTTTTCTCTATTTTATCATAAAATGTTTCAGAAAGCATAATATTTGTTCCATAATATTTATTTATTCACTCAAGTCTTGAAGCTAGATTTACATTATCTCCTATGGCAGTATATGAAATTTTGTTATTTACATCTCAAACATCTCATACAATAGCTTTCCCATAATGTAATCAAATTCTTGTATAAATATCTATTTCTTTTCATAATTTATTTTGGACATTTTCCATAATTTTTGGATGGTTTTTTTGTATTTGAATAATTGCTTTTAAAATATCATCAGAAGATTCCATATTTTCCCAAAAAGCCATAATTGCATCTCAAACATATTTATCGATAAATCAATGAGATTTAATAATTGGTTTATTTGTTTGTTCAAAATATAAATTTAACATTTGAATAACTTCTTCAGCTGTAAGTTTTTCTGAAATATTTGTAAAAGATGCTATATCTGAAAACATCAAAGCTATTTCTTTTTTTTCAGCTATTTTTCATCATTTATTTTCATCAGTTTTTTTTAATACCTTTTCTCAAACATACTTGTTAAATAATTTATTTAATAATTCTTTTCTTTTTTCATTTATCAAAAGTATATTTAAAATATCAAAAAATAATTTTATTGTTAAAATAATTGTTAAACTACCTATAGGTATAAGAATTCAATTGTTTTCTAGGATATAAATTGAAGAAACATATATTAATCATAATAAGACAAAAAATACGATTATTGATAAACTTTCACTTTTGAAAAAATTTACAAATAAATATCAGGTTATAAATAATATTAGTAAAATTACAAAACTTCATTTATATCATAGTAAATAGATGTATTGATTATTTTTTATTGATAAAAAACTATTTATATGAAACATAACTCAGGGTATCATTCATAAGTATGACAGCTTCATATCGTTTAATGTGCTATCTGTAGCTCAAATAAAAACAGTTTTATTTTTGAAAAATGGAGAATAAATATTATCCTGGTCGTTTAAAATATCAACCATTGAATAATTTAACTTAGATTTATTTATTACAAATAATGGAGTAAATACAAAACTATTTCAATTATAATCTCTGCTTAAAGGAATGATTTTGTTATATTTTTTGTTTGTAGTTTCTATTATAAGCTTGTTAGCTCAAAATATATTTTTAGTTTTTTTTTCAATAATATTTATTTTTTTTCAAATCTTTCATTCAGCATATAATCTATTGAAATATCAAGCATATCATAAATTTAATATGTATCAAGATTTGTATTTTACATATGGATCAATTCAATTGTTGATAGGTCAATTATTTAAATGTGATTGAACATATCATAAATCAACTCATTTTCCTAAAAATTGTTTTGCAGGAAAAATTAATGGTATTGTATGTGTTTTTACTTTATAATCTGAAGATAAATTATTTTCTTTATAAGTGTATCAAGGTATAACTCATAAAGTTACATTTCAAGAAAGAGAATTAGCAAATCTATCATCAAATATTTCTAATGATTTATTGTATATTTTTTGTAATTTACTTGTTCAAGTTCAATAATGTAATTTTTGAAAAAATACATCAAAAACTATATTTTTAACTCCATAATATTGAAGTTTTTTAACTAATTTTGCATAATATCATCTATGAAATGTAGATGGTGTAACTCATAATTTATCAAAGGTTTTTTTATCTATTTTTACTAATACTGGATCTAAACTATTTCAAATATTTGACATTCATACAGTTCATCTATTAGAATTATAATAGAATGCTAATAATTTACTGTAAGCAAAATTATCTGCTTTGTTGAACCATCAGTATTTTAAAACAAAAAATCAAAATATTAATAAAATTATATTTATAAGCAAAAATACAAAATTTACCTTTTTCTTTCACATAATAAAAATTATTTTAGATAAAATATTTACTTCAAGAATTATACAAAAATAAAAAAATAAAGCAATTTTATTTATTAATTAATTCTTTGTATATTTTTTCTAGACTGTTGAACATTTTATTTAAATTAAAATCTTTTTTTGGTATTTCTTGAAATATTCAATTATAATTATTTAAAATAGCTTTTTGTAAATCTTTTTTGTTTCAATACTCAAAGAAATTTACTTTTCAAAATACTACTTCTTCAATTGCTCAAGAATTGCTTGCAATGATAGGTGTTCATAAAATACAAGTTTCAAGTCCAGCAAGCCCAAAAGGTTCCATACTCGATGGCAAGACGACTGCACTGACAGCTTTTATGTAGTTTGCTAATGTTTCGTGTGCTACTCATGGGATAATTTCTATTTGTATATTTTCAAAATTAAATGCTGATATTATTCAGTTTGTATGTTTGATGTTTGTTCATTTTAGTTGTTGGATTTTTTCTTCAAATTTTTGAAAATCTCAATGAATTATTAAAATAACTTTTAAATCTTTAATTTGTAATGTTGATAAACTTTCTAAGAAAAAACCCAGACCTTTCATTTTTTCTATTCTTCAAAAAAATAGTAATGAAAAACATTTATTTAAGTTATACTTTTGTTTAATTTCTTCTACTTGTTTTGTATCAATTAAATTTTGCCATTTTTCATAATCCATTCAGTTATAAACTAATTCAATTTTATCTCGAGAAACTCAATAATAAACTTTTACAACATCTTGGACAAATCTTGAAATACAAATGTATTTGTTAAAATTTCAGTGGATGTTTAAGTATTCAAGGATTTTAAATTTTAATACTTTTAGTTTTTTGATAAAATAGTTTCATTCTACTAAACTATTCCGATAATTTCCAAAAAAACCATGAATATGTAAAACTGACTTAATTTTATATTTTTTGGATAAATAACTTCCTATAATTCAAGAAAAAAAAGTATTTGCATGGATGATGTCTACATTTTTTGTTAAACTTTTTCATTTTTTAATTCATTGTAGAACATACCCAAACAAATTTTTGGCACGGACTCTGTGGATAGTAATATTTCCTTTTTTTTCTATTTCTGGGAGTTCTCAATTAAAATTCCAAGTAAGAACAGAAACTTGGTTATTTTTTCAAAAATGGTTTATAATTTCATCAAGTAGAACTTCAACTCAGCCAAGATTTGGCTTATAAAAATCTAAAATATAAAGGATATGCATAATACAGAATAACAGAATAAAATAGGGTTGAAACAGAGTGGTAAGATTATAATTGTGGTAATTATTAATTTTCAATTATACATTATCCATTATTCAAGACTTCTTTCATTTTATTTACTTTTTTTTGATAAGCAAAAGGTATAACTTTTAAATTCAAATAGTAAGAAATTAAAAATAAATGTAATCTTGTAGAATAGACTTCTTCTGCTTTCGATAATATTTCTATAAAATTATCTCGATTTTCTCGATCAAGAAGTTTTAAACTTTGAAAATCTTTTTTCATTTTATGATAATATTTTATATCTGAATCTTTTGGACTTTTACATATCCAAGCAAAATATATTTCATAGTTTTGTCTATAATATTTATCAGCTATTTTATGTATCTCATCATAAAAATTTTCTGCTCTTTTGTTAATATTTATTACTATTATTTTTTTTGTTTCTTTATTTTTATAATTCCATTTATAATTTATTAAATCTATATTAAATTTTTTATCTCAAAGTGGGACAAAAATAGAAGTATCAGGGAAAAAAACAGTTTTTTCTTTTAAATATTTGGGAGTAAAGTTAGTATTTTGTAAATCAAAATCTCTTACCAATAATTTTATAGCTTTTTTAGTCATAATCCAAAAAGAGATTTTATTCCAGATTTTTTTGGGAATTTGGATACCACCACTTAAATATAAGTTTTTAAAAGGCAGTAATAACCAAATTGAAAAAAACCAATACCAGTAGCTTCAAGGAGTTTCTTCAGTAAATATTTCTCATCATCCGATTAAAATACTATCTACTTGAAAATATTTTTTTAAATTAGAAATATCTTTTAAAAACCTAAAAGTTGATCTTACTCATTTTGGCCATTCTGTTAAGTAAGTAATGGTTTGTTCTCAAGAGTTTTTATCAAAAAATCATAATTCATTTATTTCTAAATTTAATGTTTTATTTTGTCATTCTGGATTTAATATTTGTCATTCCAGACTTGACCCAGAAACGAGTTCAGGATGACTTTTAAATTTTCAATTCTCAATTTTCGATTCTAAATTTATTAAGAATTGTTTATGACAGTTTTTTAGCCAATCTTTGTTTGAACAAGCTATGTAAATTTTTTTATTTTCTTGTAATAAAAGTTTAATATTTCAAATTAAAATGAGTTCATCTCACATATTTTTATGTCCCCAATTTCATACAAGAAGTATATTATTTCATTTTAAATTTAATTTCATATTTTAAATATAAAAAATAAATATTGTAGATAATATACTATATTTAAGTAAAAATTCAAATTGTATTTACTTTCAAAATTCTTATACTAAATAAGATATTTGTAATATTTTTTTATATTATTTAATTTAAAAAATTTAAACATATGACAGAAAAAAAAGTTAAAAAAACTATATTTAAACAATTAGAAGATGATATTTTGGAACTTCCAGTAGCATTAAGAGCTCTTATAAATGGCTGAAATGAAAAATGATTTATTACAGAAGATGAAATTTTAGCCAATGTGGATGATTTAGATGAACAAGTAGATGCTATTGAAAAATTTTATGATATTGCTGAAAAATTATCTATAAAAATTATTACTATTGAAGATGCATTGGTAGCAGAGGAAAAAAATGAAGATAAGAAACTGTGAAATATTTCTTTACATGAAAAAGTAGGAAAAAGCTTTCATAATACAAATATAGAAGCAGGTTCAAATTATAAAGATTTTATTAAATTATATTTTAATGATATTTCTTCTATTCCCTTGCTTACTCCAGAAGAAGAAAAAATAGTTGTAAAAGAAGTAAAAGAATGAAATGAACAAGCATATAAAAAATTAGTAGCTTCAAATTTAAGATTAGTAATTAGTATTGCTAAGAAATTTTTGTGAAGTAAATTAACTTTTTCTGATTTAATACAAGAATGAAATATTTGACTTATAAAAGCTATTGAAAAATTTGAACCTTCAAAAGAATTTAAGTTTTCAACATATGCAACTTGGTGGATAAGACAATCAATTACAAAATCTATAGCTGATATGACAAAAAATGTAAGAATACCAGTTCATTTGATAGATGAAATATCAGCATATAATAAAGCTGTTCAAAATTTATTACAAAAAAATCATAAAGATCCAACTATTCAAGAAATAGCAAAAGAATTAGATTGTCCAATTAAAAAAGTAAAAAAGATTAAAACATTGATTTTATGATATGGTTCATTGGATGCAGCTGTATGAGAAGATGGTAAAAATAATGTATGAGATCTTCTTGAAGATGAAAATACTTTAAGACCTGATGAAACTCTCGAAAAACAAATGTTAAGAGAAAATTTAGATAAAATTTTTGATATGCTTGATGACAGAGAAAAAAAAATAGTTAAAATGAGATATGGTATAGATGGTAGAAGATATACTTTGGATGAAATATGAAGAGAATTTAATATAACAAGAGAAAGAGTTAGACAAATAGAGGCAAAAGTTTTACAAAAATTAAAGGATCATTCAGGTTTAAGAAATATATTGTGATTAGACGATGAAATCGAAAGAAGAAGATATTTATGAACATTAGAATCTGAAAATAGAGAAGAGAGAAAGAAAGAAAGAAGAAAGAAAAAAGCAAAATTAGAAAAAGAAGTTTTCTTAAATGATGATGACAACGACGAATAATATTTTAATCTATAGAATAGATTTAATGAAAATAAAGCAAAGATATGTTAGATATTTTATATTGTTATTGTCTTTTGTAATTTTTACATATGCAATTAAAGTTTTTGTTCAAAATTTTAATATGAATAAAGAAATAAATACATTAAAGATTAAACAATCTAATTTATCGTGAGACACTGTATGGATGGCTAAATATTATAAACCTTATGTTAATAGTGATTATGCAAAGAAATCTTTTTTACATAAATTGTGAATGCCTAGTAAAAATGAAATATTAATTAAGATAGGAGTAAAAAAAACAATTGTTACATGATTTGTACAATCTATTGATAATTATAAAAAATATAACTATACTAATGATGTTCAAGGTAAGTGGAATAGTTTTTTTTCAGCTTTATCTAAAAATATCTTTTAAATTATTAAATTTATTTTAAAATGACATTCTTTGTAATAATTCTTTTAATTTTAATACCTATATTGTCAGTTATTGTATGATGACCTATTTGAATTATATTCTGAATAATTGCTGATATTATATTTGCAGCTTTATCTATAAGAATTGTTAGACCAAATAGAGTAGAAACAGTAGAATTTTTATGAAAATATAATAGAGTTTTAAGGCAAGGATTTCATGCTATTATTCCTATTATAGAAATGACGAAACAACAATATTTATTTAAAAGAAATTTTTCTGTTCAAGTAGAATGAGTAACTTCTGATAATGTTTCTGCTTCCGTGGATTTGAATGTTGTTTATTATGTAGAAGACGATAAAGATGATACTAGAAATTGAAATATTTATAAATCAGTTTATAGTATAGATGATCCTAGAACTTTGATGAAAGCTACTATAGATGAACAATTAAGATGAATGATATTCCATTTTACTCATAAAGAAATCTTTGGTAAAAGAGAAGAAATTTGACTAGAAATAGAAGAAAAATTAAGAGAAAAGTTAAAACAATTTGGTTATAAAATTGATTCTATACAAGTACAGAATATACTACTTGATCAAGCCGTTATGAGAGCTATGAATAAAGAAATAGAAACTGCAAAACTTAAAAATGCAGCTTATAATGAAGGAGAATCAAAAAAAATTATGAAGGTTAAAGATGCTGAATGAGATAAAGAAGCACAAATTTTGTTAGGGCAGGGTATGGCTTGACAAAGAATGGAAATAGCAAAAGGATTTAAAGAATCAGTAGATATGATAAAAGCAGCAGATAATTCTTTAACAGCTCATCATATATTGAATTTCTTGCTTGATAGTTCTAGAATTGAAACTTTATCTAGGATATGAGAGCAACCAAATTCTAAACTAATATATTTGAATGAAAATTTAGAATGAAAAACTTCTGAATGAAAACTTATATCTGGATCTGATATAATGAATTAAAAAATGCATACTCGATTAATTTCTTGTATGTTTTTTTTTATAAATTTATAAACTTATTTTTTATTGTTTTTTTAAATATATTTCTAGTTTTAGGTCAGAAATATCATGCTAAGTAAGCATTTTGTTTTGAAATAATGTTATGTTTGATTTGAAATTTAGCTACAGCTTTTAATGTTTCTTCATTATAATATCAATTTATTTTTCATTTATAGTATCAAAGTTTTGCTAGATAGGTTTGTAATATTTTTACTTCATATGTTTTGTATCAATAACAAAGTCATCTTCTTAAAAGAGTTAAATCTTTTTTTATTTTTTTAATTTTTTTAACCTCTTCTTTATTCGTTTTTTTATTTTTTATTACATTTTTTTGGATTGATTTATATAATCATTTCTTTTTTAAAATATCTTTTAATTTTTGTCTAGTTTTAGGTCAAAAATATCAGTAATACTTTGTCTTAATTCAATTATCTTTTTGAAATTGTATCAAAGCTTTTTTGGTGATAGGTCCAAAATATCCAGTAGCTTCTTTATAGTGGAAGTATCCAAGTTCCTTTAAGTAAATTTGTAAAACTTTTACCCAGGCATCCTTTCTTCACATAAATAATCAGATTCCCCATATTGTTTTTTGAAAAAAATTTGAAAATATTGGGAACTTACTATAATCAAATCATACTTTTAATTTTTTATATGTTGGGCAAACATATCATATTCTTATATGCTTTCAAAAACTTAAAGCTCTCATAAGTGCATTATCTCATTTCCCTACCCAAATATCTATTCTATCATATTTTTGTCATCTATTTCCTGCAGATACAATTGCATTTCATCTATCTTCTACTTGACCTACTCCTAATCAAGGAAAATATATTTTAGTTCAAAATTTATACTTTTTTGCTCAAGCAAGCATTCCATTGAAAACTCTCTTTCAGCTTGCTCATCTTATTCATTGTCAATTTAATCTTTTTTCAGCTCTATAATTTCATCTATAGTATATAGTTTGTTTAGCAACAGGGCTATAATATGCAGAAACTTTAAAATATTTTTTATAACATCAATTTAAATTAACACTATAAGTAGATCAAAATATAATAGATAAGAATATAAGTAATATAATTTTTTTCATTTTGTTTTTATTTATTTTCAGAAAATTAAAGTAAGAAAAGTATAATTAAATATTGCTTTATGTATAAAAAATATATTGACATATTGATATATTAAAACATTGATTTATATAGAAATATATATAGAAATTAAAAGATTTATTTTGTTTTTATAAAATATGAAAGAAAGTATAAATAAAGATATTTTATATGATTATTTATTAAGTTTATTTAAAAGTAAAGTTTTGAAATGATCTTCAGATAAAGATAAAAAGCAAAATGAAGAATTATTTCGTAGAGTTTATAAGCTTTCTGAAATTAAATTTAAATGAAAATTTAGAGATTCCTGAGAACCATATTTTGAACATTTGGTAAGAACTGCTAATATTGTTTTAACTGAATTTGGTAATCCAACTATAGATAAAGTTATTTTGGCATTACTTCATGATATTTATGAAGATACATCTGTTTTGTCTGATACATTATGATTAATTTCTAATGAAGATATTTATGAAAAGATAAAATTTATAAGTAAAAATGACGAAACTTTAAAATGAGATAATAAAAAGAAACAATATTTTGAAAGATTATTAACTTGTACTGATGAAACAATTATAGATGTAAAACTTGCAGATAGAATAGATAACTTAAGAACTATTTGATGTTGGGAAAAAGAAAAAATTATTAAAAAACTTAATGAGACTAGAAAATATATTTTACCATTAGCTGAAAAATATAATAAAAAAGCATATAAAATTTTACAAGAAGAAATATCTAAAATAGAACAAACATTAATTTTAGAAAGTAAACCAGAATAATGAAAAAAGTATTAATATTAACTTGATCTTACGGTGGATGACATAATACTGCAGCTTCTAATTTAGAACAATATTATAAAAATAAATGATATGATACAAAAACTATAGATATTATTGAATTTGTAGCTAAATTTGTAGCTAAATCATCTAAAAAATTTTATTCTATTAGCTCTGAAGAATATCCTAAAATATGGGAAACTTTTTTTAATGCTACGGATTTTCCTATATTTGCAAGAATTTTATATTGAATTAAAGATCCTATTTGACAACCAAAATTTAATCATATAATAGAAGAATATAATCCAGATACTGTAATTTCTGTGTTTCCTTTTTGGAATTGGTGGATTAAAAATTATAGAAAAAAATATTGAGAAAAATTTAAATGGTGAATAGTTATTACAGATGCTATTAATATTCAATCATTTTGGTATGTAAAATCTAAATATGTAGATAAATATTTTGTGTTTGATAAATGGACTAAACAAGAATTTATTGAAAAATTTGATTATCCTGAAGATAAGGTCCAAGTAAGTTTTTTCCCTTTTTTAAAAGAAAAATTTGTAAATAAAGAAAAAATCTGAAATAACAATATTTTGATACTTTTAACTTGATTAGAATATGAATTAGTAGATAAAATATTAAGTAAAGTTTCTTGAAATATAACTATTTTAAAATGAAGAAATGAAGAAGTTTTTGAAACATTAAAACTAAAATATTGAGAAAAGTTTATTTTTTTAGATTTTTTACCAATTTTAGATAATTTGAAAAATATAGATATTGTAATATGAAAACCTGGTTGAGCTATAGTTTGTGAATGTATAGCTACAGATACAATACTTATTGTTCCGTCTTTTTTTCCTGGTCAAGAAGAGGGCAATGTTCAATTATTACAAAATTCTGAAACTTGAATTTATGAAAATAATCCTGAAAAAATATTATTTTTAATAAAATATTTAGATTTTACTAACTTCTTATCTAATTTTCAAAAAATAAAAAAAGACAATAGTTGTGATATTATCTTTGAAAGTTTGACCTAAACAGTTGTAAATGGTGCATAGATTATTCTATTATCTTTGTTATAGATAAAATCTTTATCTAATCTTTCTATGTCTATTTCTGATCTAAATCAAGAATTTCATCTTTGAATTAAATCGTATCAAACAGTTTTGATTTTATAAAATTCATCATATTTCCAACAAGTTCTTGGACAAATTTCATCTACTGCATAATTTCATCTTTCTGGATTTTCAATAGCTGACGTATCGCACAATCTACCTGTAAATACCAAAGCCCATGGATAGTAAAGATCAATTCATTTTTCATATTTTTTTTGATATAATTTTTCTCTACTTGCCATAAAATCAGTTCAAACTCTTTCTATATTATTTTTATCCAAAAATTTAATATATGGTTTAAATGATAATTCTATACTATTATAAAAATTATTTTGGTTTTTTACTATTTCTTGCTGAATCATATCTATTTGTTGTGGTGTATTATTTTTCATTTTTTCACCTGGAACATGTGCATGATTTCAATATGTATCTACAAGAGGTGTTTTCATAAGTTTATGTAAAAGCCTTCCAATTATAGGTTTTAAATTTTGACAAGATTTTTGAATATATCTCAATACTCATAAATCATTTACTACAACTTCAAATTTTCACTGTTCATTTAGATAATCTAAACTTTCTTTTAATCTTTCTATAATTTTATTTCAAGCATAAGGAGTAACTAACACAAATCATTTTTTTCATTTTTTAAAGAAATATTTTTTATTTGCTTCATTATAAAAATTTAAAGCTTTTTCTATTTCTAATTTTGTAGGAGCTAAATATTCACAATTATCTGATCAATAGTAAATTCATTGAATATTATTTAAAATATTATCATCTATTTGTTTTAATTTTCTTAAACTTACAAAATTAGTTTCATATTGAGGTGATAATTCATTCATTACTTCTCAAGGAAAATTTTTTAAGAAAAAAGCAGCAATTTCTTTTTCAGATTTACTATTTCATCATAAGATATATTCTTTCTTTTCTGCAAATAATTCAAATATTTTTAAGTTTGTAGGTAAGTGTATGTATAAATTCATAATAATATTATAAATAATAAATTTTAGATATAACTATAATATTTATTTATATATTTACAATATTTTTTGACATTTTTTAATAAAAATATATTATAGTATATAGTTGGTTTTATCTTAAAAATAAAAAATAAAATGTTTTTCAAAATAGTCAAACAAAAAATATTTATACATTCATTTGTAATTGCTTTTTTAATAAGTTTTGTTACTATATTTTTAGTGTTTCCTTGAGTAAAAAGCTTATTTTATACTGATATAACTTGATGAACAATTAGTTTAAGTGTTTGATTCATAGTTAAAGTATTTTGAGCATTATTGTGACAAACTTGAGTTTTATGATGAATGTTTTATATTTTAGCTAAAAGAATATTTTAATGAGTATTTTTAAAAAATGAAAAAAAATTATTTCAGAAATTAGGAATAAAATTAAAAAAAATAAATTAGATACTAAAGAAGAAGAAATAGATATAAATTCTTTACCTGAAAAGGTGCATTCTAATATGAATTTACTTGATGTTGTAACTTTTTGATTTTTATTCAAAACTTGAATAGTTATTTTATTATTAATATATATAGGTTATATTGCGGCAAATTCGTTAGATATTATTTATGCTATTTTTACTGCATTTATAATTTCTATAGCATTAGAATGAATGATAAGTTTTTTTTCTAAGTGACTTTATAGGTGAGTAAGTATTATTTTATCATATATCTTGTTATTTTTATTTCTTATTCTTGGTTTTGTAGTTCTTATTCCATTTTTAATAGCACATATTTCTCAAATTATGGATATTGTACTTCAAAAAGTTTCTATTTGGCAAACTCAATTACAAAATCAAAGCCTTCCGGATTTTATAAGAAATTTACATTTATATCCATATTTACAAGATAAACTTATAAGTTCAGTTTCAAATCCTGATATTGCTGATAAAATAAAAGAGTTCTTGACTGTAAATGTTTCAAATATAGTGCAGACATTTGGTGGTTATGTAAAAGAAATTTCATCTTTTGCAATAAATACTATTTCAGCAGTATTTTCGGCAATTACACAGATAGTTATGATTTTTACTTTAGCTATTTTCTTTTCTTTTGAAAAAAAAAGTGTAGTTTATACTATAGCTACTTTATCTTCCAATCCAAGAGAAACTGCATTAAAACTAAAAAAACTTTATTATCAACTTTGAGAATGGTTAAAATGACAAATTCTTTTGTGAGTATTTATATGAATTACAGTTTATACTTGATTGTGGACTTTATCTCTGTTTTGAATAGATTTACCTGAAAAATGAACATTAGCTTTGATTTCCGGACTTATGGAGTTTATCCCATATTTATGACCAATCTTATGATCCGTGCCTTCACTTCTTGTAGCAACTTTAAATTATTGATTTAGTTGATTTTTAATTGTTTGAGTGTTATTTATTATTATTCAACAATTTGAATGATTACTTGTTCCTATTATTATGAAAAAAGCTCTTTGAGTAAATTCATTGATGATAATTATAGCAATGTTAATTTGAATGAAAGTTTTATGATTTGTTTGAATAATCTTAGCAATTCCTATTGCAGTGATAATTTCATTATTATTTGAAGATCAATTAAAAAAATAGGCTCTAGTTTTATATTCTAGAGTTTTTTATTTATCTTTTTTAAATTTAAATTCATAGATTAAATGTCAAATAATGTATATTATTAAAATTCATCATAGAATAAACCAAACTTTTTTTCAAAACCATTGTTCAGCAAAATGTAGTCATACAAGCCAAGAAAAGAAAACTGCACTTACTGCATAAGTTATCATAATAAAATCCCAAATTAGAAATTTTTTTGTGTCTATTTTTGTAATTCAACTTAAAACAGGTATAAACCATCAAACTCAAGGTAAAAGCTTTCAAATTATTAGAGTTTTTACTCAATTTTTTCTTAGTTTTTCTATCCACTTTTTTGATAAATCTTTTTGAAAAAATTTGTGTTCTAAAATATGTATTCAATATTTTTTTCAGATATAGAAACTTATATATTCTCATATAAATGCTCAAACAATCAATAATCACCAAGGAATATACCAAGAAAGTATTCAATTTTTAACTAAAAATACTGAAATAAAAACAAATATATCTGGATAAAAAAAAAACATTACAGGAACAATATTTGTAATAAGTATTCAAAAAAATATTACTAATTGTCATAAAATTATATGATTTGTTGCAAATATTTGTATTGTATGTATAT